>CENJ01154679.1_pt1 | contig 24734 bp, 20 predicted proteins | sample 356161 | NCBI WGS metagenome assembly CENJ01 (sample SAMEA2619531, study PRJEB7988) | marine metagenome | biome: marine biome (ENVO:00000447); feature: surface water layer (ENVO:00002042); material: "saline water (ENVO:00002010), including plankton (ENVO:xxxxxxxx)" | depth 5 m | reverse complement strand
TTGTGATTTTTTTTTAGATGTCGATGATTGTGATTTTTTTTTAGATGGTAAATTATTGTTATTATCTCCTGGTAAATCTCCAAAAAAGGATTTCAAATTTTGTTGTTGTTTTGATTTTTTTTTTGATTGTTGTTTAGATTTCGATGTATTATCTGAATTCAACAAATCACGGAATTTTTGCTTCAATTCTTCTTTCTTTCTTGCCGCTTCTTTTTGCTTTTTTTCTATCTTCTTTCTTCTTGCTTTCAGTGCTGCTGGATTCTTCTCCCTTATTACCGTCCGTTTGCTTATACGTTTTACAGGTGCGGGAAAAAAATCATCAAAATTATATTTAGCTTGATCTGGGGGTAGTTCCTTGTAAATGATAGTATCTTGTGGTATAAATCCATCTTTATATCCTGGAATTTTAGAATCTTTATTTTCTTTATTTAATTTCATTATATTCTTGGATGTTTCACTAAATGGTAATGGTGGTCCCCACTCCTCACGGTAATTGGGACCGTATTTTTTTAATGTTTTGTTTCGTTTTACCTTTTCATCAAGTTGCTTTCGCTGTTTTTTTTTTCTTGTCTTCTCTCTTCTTGCTTCTTCTTCTTTCTTTTTTTTAACTACAAACTCTTCTTCCTTGAGCATTTGATACAACGATGGATCCTCTTCTTCTTTCTTTTTTTTGTTATATTTTTTACGTACTTCTTCTTCGTTTTTTTTTTGTTGCCTTATTGCTTTGATAAAATCCTTTCTCACTGCCAATTCTGGTTCATTTTCATCAAATGTTTCTAAACCCTCATTTTTGTTGTACCAAGCATCCGTCTTCATATGATGTTTATCTTTTTTTCTCGTTTTCAAAAAAGATATTTCCTTTTCTGTAAATCGACTATCGAGTTCTCTTATTTCATTAGCAGTAAGTGGATCTGTGTCGTAGTTGCGTTCTTTATTTGTTTTACCACGTTGACTCTTTCTTCTTCTTCGCATTTATATATTATCTTTATATTATATATATATATATATATATATAATGACAAATGTTCCACAAAGATATGTTCCAAAAAATTTAACGCGTCGAGATAAAAAAAAACAATCTTTAGAATTAAAAAAATCAAGGAAAATGTATAAGACTGGCAAATATCATACTAGGAAAAAAATTAAATCTTTTAAATCAAAAGTCTCTCCACATATAATTAAAGCACGAAAAATGTACAAGATAGATAAAATAAAACCATCTAAAAAATTAGAAAAAGCCACAAAATGTAGTATAACAGGTCTTAGAAAAATTGTTAAAAAAGGACAAGGTGCTTATTTTTCCAGTGGAAGTAGGCCAAATCAAACCGGACAATCATGGGGATATGCTAGATTAGCCAGTTCAATTACTGGTGGTAAAGCATCTGCTGTAGATTTTAATATTTTACAACAATATTGTAAAAAGGACAGTAAAGCATTAAAATTAGCTAATAAAGCTAGAAAAACACTTAAAAAAGGATTACGAAGAGTAAAGCAAGTTAAAATAGGAGGAAATCTCAAAACAAGGAGATGGTCAAAAAAATACAAAAAGAATATTAATTGTAAAAAACCCAAAGGCTTTTCTCAAAAACAATATTGTAAATATAGACGAAAAAAATGTAAATATAAGTAGATATATATATATATATAGATGAAAACAAGAAAACATAGAAAATATTTTTTTAATGCTATATGTGTTTTACATGAAAATAAGAATAATGTAAAAGGTGTAGTAAAATTTAGACAAAAAACTAAAAAAAGCAGAGTAAAAATATCTTATGAAATAACAGGATTAAAAGATGGAAAACATGGATTTCATATACATGAATATGGAGATTTAACTGATGGATGTACTAGTTCTTGTGCTCATTTTAATCCATTTAATAAAAAACATGGAGGTAGAAATAGTAAAGAAAGGCACGTTGGAGATTTAGGTAATATAATATCAAAAAATAATTTAGCAAAAGGATATATGTATGATAATGAAATTTCTTTAAATTGTCACAGTAGAAGATGCATAATAGGAAGATGCGTCGTTGTTCATGCTGATGAAGATGATTTGGGAAAAGGTGGGGATGAAGAATCTTTAAAAACTGGAAATGCGGGCAAAAGAGTTGGATGTGGTGTAATAGGACTAACAAAAAAATGCTGAAAATAAAATATATTAAAATATTATAATGGTTCATTTAACTAATCCAAAAACTATAATGATAATGATTTTTTATTCATTATTAACTTTTTTTATTGGTCCATTGATAACAAGACCTTTCATGAATGACCATCCAGATCAATGTGTTGCTGGATTTTTACTAGGATTTACTATTAGTGTATTTTTATGGATGAAATATGGAAGACATTTTGCAAAATAAATATATAAAATGAATATTAAAGTATTTATTTTATATATAATAACAATGACCTCAAAATTGAGAGATTTATTCACTGAAAAATATAGTAAAGTTTCCTTATATGATGATAAATTATTATCAAAGTATGATAATAAAAGTAACAAAGCATTATATGAAATTTTAACTAGTCCAGTAAAAAATTATAACAATGAATATTTAAAAATATTAAAAAATATAGAAACACAATCTAAAATAGGTAAAGACCATATACTATTTTATAATTATCAAAAACAGTTTGGAAATGGTTTATCAGATAATATTATTGTACCATATTTAGATATAAATAATTTTGTTCTTACTGACTTAATTTTATTAAGTAATAAAGATGATTGTGAAAGAATAGCTAAAAAACATATAAAAAAAATGCCTAATTTCAAACCCTTATTATATGATTCAATTATATCAACTACAGACATTAACCATTGGAAAAATCAACGTTTAGATTTAGTTCAGGCATTTTCTCCATTTGAACTAAATAATATAATGGATATTTCTAATAAGAGAGCTAGTAAATGTAGTGAATTATTATGGAAAATTTCAAATAAAGGAAAATCAAAAGTAAACATGTCAGAATTCTTTTTAAATGAAACTATGGCACAACTTCAATTAGCTTTATTTGGATTTTCTAATGAATTCCAGGAAAATACTAATAGTAAAATACGGGGAGCGTTCGGTGGTAAAGACAAAGGATATGCTCGTAAATATGCTTTAAAATTAATTGATGAAATTAAACACAGTAAAGGTCCACTTTCGGAGATATTAAATGAAAGAAAACCAGAAACAAATACAGAACTATATGGTAATGCTTTAATACTAAGTTTTGCTGGACATGATACTACAGGACATACATTGACATGGTTAATATATGAATTGGCAAAAAATCAAACATGGCAACGAAAATTACAAAGAGAAGTAGATAAATTTTGGAAAGATCAAAAAGATAAAAAAATAACAACAAAAGATTTTAAACGATTACCTTTTATGACTAGATGTATAATGGAAACATTGCGATTACATACAGCAGTTTCTAATGGGACATTTAGAGAATTAATTGAAGATGACATGATTATGGGAAAAAACGGTATGGTAAAAATACCAAAAGGAACTTATATTCAAATTTTTAATTACTCTCGTCACTTAAATCCTGAATTATGGGGTAAAGATTCACAAGATTTCAACCCAATTAGAAAATTTAAAGATAATGAAATATGGAATAACGAAGGTCATGCTTTCTATAATCCATCTTCGAAAAGATTTTCACCATTTACATATGGCCCTAGAGATTGTATAGGTAAAAATTTTGCACAATTAGAAATGAGATTAATTTTATTAAATATTTTTAAACATTACCATTTTATTCTGGATCAAAAACAAAATTTAGAAATTTTTAATAATATTGAAGTTAATAAAGCAACAATGGGTCCAATGGATATTTATAATCCAATTAACGAATATAATAAAGGTTTTAGACCTTTTAATAATGGAATGTATGTTAATATTATCAAACGCCAACTAGATAGTTCTTTATAATTATCAAAATAATATACATATATATTATTAAAATGAGTAAAACTAGAAAGTTATTACCAAAATTAAGAAAAATAGTAAATAAAAATAGAAAACATACATATAAATTAAAAGACCCTCAAAAAAAAAGAATACTAGCCATAGACGAAAAAATAGCATTTGAAGCAAAAAAAATGGGTAAAACAACAAAAAAAGCAGCCATAGCAAAAAAAGGAAGATTTAATATTTTAAGGATATACAGAAGAAACAAAAAAATAGATGAATGTAAAAAAATAACAAAAGATATGCGTTATATTGATAAAAAATATAAATTAGGTAAAACACGAGACATTTGTGGAGAAAAAGGTGGTGACCCAGAAAAGTCAATAATAAATGAAAAATTAGAGGTTTGTTCTACGAATCCTTTAACAGGATTTACCAGAGATGGTTTTTGTAAAACAAATGAAAAAGATAGTGGAAATCATCTTGTATGTGCTAAAATGGATAAAGATTTTTTAGAATTTACCAAAAGTAAAGGAAACGATTTATCGAGTGTAGTTAAAGAAGGAGACAAATGGTGCTTATGTCAGAATAGATGGCTAGAAGCATCTAAGGCTAATAAAGCGCCCATAGTTATAAAAGAAGCAACAAACGCAAAAATTAACGATGATGTGATGAATGCTATTAATCAAAAAGGTGGAAAAAATAAAAAACAACAGTTTTTATACAATCCAAATAATCCTAAAAAATCATTTGATGTTTATATAGATAAAAATCCAAATGACACAATACCTATAAAATATACAACAGTTAAAGACGTAAAAAATACTATAAAAAAATTAGAAAAATTATATAAAGCAGGTAAATATAGTCATAAAAGGATATGGCAGGTAGGTATGATCATGAAAGTACGTTTAGAGGCGATGAAAAAACATAAAAAAAAACTATATCCAAATGCTAAAAATGTTACTGCTCGTTTCAATTTGGCAAATAAATATTTTATTTTTCTCCGTAATAGAACTAAAGAAAAGACATTGAAAGATAGAAAAAAAATGTCATTTAAATATAACATGAAAGGTGTTAGAAAAACACGTAAAACATATAAGAAATATCATAAAGGAAGAAAAAGAGTAAAACAAGTTCAGATTGGTGGTGGTATAAAAATGAAAGAAAAAATCATTAAATTTAAAAAAGGTCCAGGTAAGAAAAAATATACAGCATTTGTTAAAAATATATCTACAAGAAAAGTAAGAAAAATTCATTTTGGACATAAAGATTATCAACAATATAGAGATTCGACCAAATTAAAATTATACACTAGAAAAAATCATGGAGATATTAAAAGAATGAGAAGATATTTTAGTAGGCATTCAGGAACAAAAAAAAGAGGTGATGCAATTAAAAAAGAAAAAATCAAATCTAATGGTTTTTTTAATGCTAAAATATTAAGCCATATATATTTATGGTAAATTAGTATATAATTATTATTTTAAAGATAATTATATATATATGAGTGAAACGGATTTTCAGTTAGACATTAACAGTTATACAATAACAGAGTTAGAAGATTTAATTGATTTGAAACAACCGTATACAAATGAAATTATTTTACAAAAAGCTAACAAAATGCGTGACCAAATATTATTGGATGCTACGGTTAGTGAGACAAAAAAAAGAAACATAATTAAGTTTGTTAAAAGTGTTACAGAGAAATTGAAACAACATTTAAAAGAACCTACTAATTTAAAGGTTTCGACAATTACAGAAACAGATGAACACATGATTATAAATAGAAATAGTGGGTATGGAATAAATGATACTAGCACTGATATGACAGTAGCACAGAGAATAAATGCTCGTGATAACACAAGACAAAAAGACATATATCAACCCGATACAATGACGAAAATTCTAAGTTTAGATACCAGATTTAGGAAAAATTATTATAAAACGACTAGTAGTGATGTAACATATGATTTGCCTACACAAATAAAAAATGTAGTCTCCATGGAATTGGTTTCGTTAGAAATGCCAACTACATATTTTCAAATTTCTAGAAAATTAAATAACAATTATTTTTTTGTAGATTGTTCCAATTCTAAAATTGACGCAAGTAATAATAGATTTACTGGTAAATTTAAAGGAGCTGTATTTGTTCCAGATGGAAATTATACACTACAAGAAATGGAAAATCAAATTAATTTACAATTAGAATCTGCTATATTATCGGATCCTTCTTTTAATGAAACACCAGTTGAATTTACAGTAGATAAACGTTCACATCGTTCTATATTTGGTTTAACCGATATTAGTGGTAGTACAGACCTTTCAGGTGTAGAAATTAGACCATTTAGTCCAGAGGATTATTTAACTATTCGTTTTGATTTACCAGCTGATCCAAAATTAGATGTAGATGGTTTTCCTGATTGGGATAATACATCTCCAGAAGATTACCCAATACAATTAAAACTTGGTTGGATATTAGGATTTCGTTTTGCAAAATATACAGGTAAAGCTGGTAAATTATATGGTGAAGATATTATTGATAGGAAAGAATCATTGTTAATGGACCGTGTTACTGGAGATCCTAGTGGTAATTATGTAGATATTTGGGATGTTTCTGGAGCAGAAATGATAAGTAAAACAATTACAACAGTAAATACTGGAGGTGGTACAACAACAAATTATACAATGGGCGCTGTAAATCCTGATACAAATATTGTTACAACAAATATGGTTGTTAAAGCTACAACTACTGGTGGTGGAACAACTCATAATTTAACAGCAAAAATGAATATTACAGGTGGTGGTCAAACCTTTCCAGCAAAAACAGTAACCGCTAATTCTTATGGAGGTGGAAATACTATTAATCATAATGTAAAAGTTGTTCAAGAAGGTGGTGGTAATACAATTAATCATACTATCACAGCTACAACTATAGGTGGTAATCAAACTGTTAATCATACTGTTACATCTAAAAAAATACCTACACCTCAAACAGTTGCTCATACAGTTAAAATTGGTTCTGTCGGTGGTGCTCCAGGAGCAAATCATGTTATAACAGCAAAACAAGTTGGTGGTGGTGGAAGCACAATTAATCATACATTAACAGTTTTATCGACATCATTTGGTGATAAATTTGCGATTGATGGCGTAGATCAAGCAACTTTATCATTTGAAAAAGGTAACACATATATTTTTACAGCTAGTCAATTTTCGCTAACAAATCATCCATTTAAATTTAGTACAACACAATTTGGAAGTCATGGAGGTGGAACTGAATACACAACTGGTGTATCTTCGAACGCATCTAGTATTACAATAACAATAGATACCAATGCTCCAGCAACTTTATATTACTATGAAGAAAATACGTCAGGTATGGGTGGAACAATTAATGTAACTGGTGTTGTAAATACATTTTTAGCAGTAGATAATGTAGCACAAAAAGCATTAACTTTAAATAGAGGAGGTGTTTATACATTTGATTTGACAGATAATAGTTTATTACCATATGATTTTAAAATAGCAACTTCTAGTGATGGTGTTTTATTAAATCCACCAACTCATAGTAACGCAAATACATCTTGTCTAGCAGATATAACTGTTGTAAATGTTGTATCGAGTAACGGATTTAAGTATGTATTTAATGCTGGATTGTCATATGATGAAAACAAAAAATACGGTATTTATAATAATGTTTACACCTTTAAAAACGTTCCACAATCACACCCTATTGCAATTTTAAATAATGGTAAATTAGATAAATTGATTTATACTGGTGATGCTACTAAAAAATTAACAAAACTTGTGAATGGTGTTGGTTATGAATTTTATTATGGAGATGTTACTGTAACAGTATTGGGTGATTTTGGAACAATGAGTATTTACAATTATTATCACGGAGGAACTGGTGGTGAAGATATATTGGTATATACGGATGAATGTAGTTTGGATGCTGAATACACAACAAATATTGTTAAAAATAATAACATAATTACATTTACAGTCCCTGGAGATGCTCCTAATAATTTATATTATTATACACCAACACATGAATTAATGGGTGGATTAATTAATTGTGTAGGTAATAGTTTTCCAGCAGAACAAAAAATAGAAATTGATGGTGTAGACCGTCCAACGTTAGATTTGATACGTGGAAATACTTATAATTTTGATATATCAGACTCAACTATGTCTAGTAGAAATTTTAGATTAGCAAAAGGTTTTGATGCTGCTGGTCCAGTTTCACCAGATAACGACCCAGATACCTTATGTATGCATGAAGAATCTATTGTAAATATAGTATCTACAGGTGCTGGAAACAAATATGTATTTAATGGTGCTACTGGTTATGATTCTACAAAAAAAATGGGGATGTCAAAAGGTGAATATATTTTTAAAAATATACCAATTAATCATCCAATGGGTTTATTGAATGATGGTAATAGTAATATTACTTATACAGGAGATCAAGCTAAAAAGACAACAAAAACTGTAAATGGTGTTAGTTATGATTTTTATCATGGTGATATAACTGTAACAGTTGTTGATGATTTTGGCACAATTAGTATATATTGTTATAATCATGGTTACATGGGTGGTGAAAATTTAATAAAATATGCCGATACTTGTATTGTATCTACAGCAACAACAACAACAACTGGCGTTGTTTGTGCAAAATCGGAAACTGAAATAAATGTTGTAAATTCTAGTGGCAATAAATATGTGTTAAATGGTGATACATCTTATGATCAAAATAAAAAATATGGTTTTTCTATTGGTACATATATATTTAAAAATGTTCCATCTGCTCATCCAATAGCTATATTAAATGATGGTAATAGTAATATTACTTATAATGGTGACCTAAATAACAAATTTTCCAAAGATGTGAACGGTGTAAATTATGATTTTTACCACGGTGATGTAACTGTAAACGTTAACGGTAATTTTGGAACGGTAAGTGTTTATTGTTATTATCATGGTTATATGGGTGGTGAAAATTTATTGACTTATGCCAATGATTGTATTTTATCTTCAGAATATGCTGTTGGTGTTAATGTAACACAAAACCAATTTCAATTAGTTTTAAGCGAATACGCACCAGATACATTATATTATTATATTGAAGGGTCACCAAATATGGGTGGTCAAATAAATATTACAGGAACCGTAATTGAAAGGTTTGTTATCGACGGCGTTGAAAGACCTACATTAAGTTTTTTGCGCGGTAATATATATATATTTGATATTACAGATACATCTATGAGCAATAATGCTCTTCGTTTTAGTTTACTTGATGACGGTTCGCATCAAGGAACGGTTGGTTATCAAGATTATACTAATGGTGTTACTATTGGAGCAAATCAAATAACATTTCAAGTTCCTAGAGATGCGCCATCGACATTATATTATTATGATGTTGCTGAAACATTGGGCGGTGGAACTATTAATGTTACTGGAACACAAAGTGATAAATTTATAGTTGATGGTGTCCAACAAGATACAGTAAGTTTGATTAGAGGTAATATTTATGTATTTGACGTAGGTGACGCTAGTGTAACATCGTTAAATTTACCTTTTGAATTTAGTGAATCTCCGGATGGAACATTTGTAGATCAAACCATTGACCCTGATGTGAAATGTTTAGAATCAAATAAATTTGTCAATGTTATAAATGATAATGGCGTGAATAAATGGGTATTTAATAGTGAAGTTACTTATAACCCTGCTACAAAATGGGGTGTATATAGAGGAACATATTATTTAAAATCCGTTAGTCAAAATCATCCAATAGCATTTTTAAATGATGGAAAAACAAATCTATTAACATATGTAGGTGATGCTAATAAAAAGGTTACGAAATTGGTAGGTGGTGTTAGTTATGATTTTTACTATGGTAATATTACTGTTAAAGTTATGGGTGATTTTGGTTCAATGAGTATTTATTGTTATAATCACGGATATATGGGTGGACAAGATTTAATAGAATATAGTGACAAATGTAATGTTGGGTTTGCACAAAAATACACAAAAGGCGTAGATACTAGTGTTTCTGGACAGGTTACATTCACAGTTCCTCCTGATGCTCCAGATACATTATATTATTTTAGTAGTAATGATAGTTTAACCGGTGGAGCCATAAATGTTACTGGTGTAGTAAATATGCGTTATGAAATAGATAACGTAAAACAAAAAACATTGGATTTTATACGTGGTAATACATATGTTTTCAATGTTTCTGATAGTTCTATGACTGGTTATACATTTGGTTTAACCACAACAGCAGATGGTGTCCATAATAACGGAACGGAATATTTAAATGGTGTAACAAGAGATACTGCTAACAATACACTTACAATTTTAGTTTCAAAAGATGCTCCTAACGCATTATATTATTATGCTGATGAAAATGATGGTATGGGTGCTGATATTGGAATTACTGGCGATGTTACTTTTAAATTTGCTATAGATGGTGTTGAACAACCTACATTATCCTTAAATCGTGGTGATACATATGTGTTTAAAACGGATGATGCAACAATGGCTGGTATGGGTTTTAGAATAAGTCAAACACAAGATGGAACACACGGTGGTGGATCATTATATAGTAATCAAGTTACAATAGGTATTAACAATATTGTTTTTGAAGTTCCTAGTAATGCTCCTTCTACATTGTATTATTTTAGTACAAGTTATCCTAGTCAGGGTGGTCTAATAAATATTGTTGGGACAGCAGTTCCATTTTTATATAGTTATGTTTTTGATAATGTTGATATGCCTTTATTAAATTTTGTTCGTGGTGATACCTATATTATTGATACAAGTGATTCTACTAATTTAGGTCATACTTTTAAATTAACATCTGATGAAGAGCTTAAAAATAATTATAATTCAGGATTAAATATTGGGGTTGGAACAGTTACATTTACTGTTCCAGCAGATGCCCCACAAAGATTATGGTATACATCCACAAATAATGCTTCTGGTAATTATATTGATATAACTGGTGTTGCAATACCAATTAGAAGTATTTTAATGATTGATAATGTAGAACAAAAAACACTAGATTTAGTGCGTGGTCAAAAATATGTTTTTGATATTCAAGATCCAACCATGACAGGACATGAGTTTAAATTAAGCACAACACAAGATGGAACACATACTACTGGAGGAAGTGAATATATACGTGGTGTTGTTAAAGACACGACAAGTATAGAACTTACGGTGGACCACACCGCACCAGCACAATTATATTATTATGATACAGCAGGATCAAATAAAGGCGGTATAATAAATATAACTGGCGCCAGTTCTCCTATTGAATATAAATTTACTATCAATACAGTGCAACAACCAACGTTAAGTGTAACACGTGGCAATAAATATGTATTTTTATTGGGTGACAAAACAATGGGATTTCATACAGTGAAATTTAGTGAAATTATAAATGGTACATGGAATGGGGGTGTAGAATATAATAGTAAAATTACAAGAGTAAATGATAGTATTATATTTGAACCTGATGACAATACACCGAATGTTTTATATTATTATTCTGACCAATATTCAAATATAGGTGGTATTATAAATATTACAGGTCAAGGTATACCTATATCAAATAAATTTTTCATTGATGGTGTGCAACATCCAACATTAACATTGTTGTCAGAAAATACTTATAAATTTGATGTTAGTGATTTTTCTAATCTAGGTCATATTTTACGATTTAGTTTGATGGATGATGGAACCCATAATGCTGGTAGTGAATATACTGATGGCGTAATTAGAAAAGGTGATCCTGGTTCAGCAGGTGCTCATGTTATTTTAACTACAAATAGTTATATGAAAAGAACCTTACATTATTATGGGTCTTCACAAGCTAGTATGGGTTCTTCTTTTACGATTGATGATTCAGATAGAAATGTTATATTTACAAAACATTTAGGTTTAGCAAATTCAACTGATCCTTGGGATGATGATGATAATTATTTGGATTATGTAGATATCAAAAATATTGTATTTAAAAATGGTAAAAATCGTTTAGCTACTATAAATAGAGCATTTTATCTAAGAGATACTGATGTTTTTGATATTAGTTGCGTAGCTGGAGGTTATCATGGTTTTATTAATAATGAACAAATATTAGATTTAGGTTATCCTGATATTCCTAATGATAAATTATATGTTCAGTTTAGATATCATGCAAGTGATGATTATTCAATAGAACCATCTATTTCATCGGCAACAGGTTGGAGTAATTGGGAAAATATTACAATTGTAATAGATGGAAATGAACATCAAGCAATAACGGGAGTATTATTAGGTCGAAATCAAACATCAACAACGAGTGTAGGGAATAAAGGTCTTACATATGGAGCTGTTAAAATAGATTGTTCTAAGATATCCAAATTAGGTGAATTAGGTATATGGACACAAATAAGATTTTATCAGAATACAAATTTAAATGAAGCTGATAATAAATGTAATTTTGCTATTCAAAAAATGCAATATACCGCAGATTTACTGAATGAAGATTTGCCATTTTACATCACTATTCCTGAAAATATACTTGGTTATGAAGGTGTGAGTTTTGTTTCAGAAGGTATATATGATAATTTTGGAACAAAATATATTTATATGGTTGTCGATGATTTCAATAGGAATAGTGGTGATAATGTTATAGCAGTATATAATGATTCTATCAATACATCTAATATTTTAGCAAGAATTACAAGGACTTATGGTGGTAGAGAAATGGCGCAAGATTTATGGGATATTAACGGAACAACAAACGATAGTAGTGTTAAGATAAGAAAATATTTTGGACCAGTAGACATTAAAAAACTTAGAATACAATTTTTAGATGAATATGGAAGAAAAGTTGATATGAACCAAATGGATCTTTCTTTGGGTTTAAAAATAGAATATTTGTATGAGTAAATAATACTACTATATGTATATATGAAATGTTTTGAAAGTCCTTCGCCAAATATTACTGGAAATGAGTATGTATTAAATAAAAAATCGAAAAATATTTATAATCACATAAAAAAAAAAGCTAATTCACTTTACATGAAAGGTGGGAAAAATGAAACTGGAACAATTAGATATGATAAATATGGTTTGGTGACAAATGTAAGAAATTATAATACATTACGTCAATTATCAAGAGGTTCAGCATTATGTCATGATTGTAGTGGCTCTGGTATTTCTGAAGATACATCAGGTAATTTAACCGTATATAATTCGAATTATACTACAGTGGATGTTACAGATGTATTGCCGCCAAGAATGTCTATGTATTGGACTGGTGCTGGTTATCGTGCGGATAGATTAAGTAATTTTGCTGATTTAAATGGAACAACAAATGGTGGAACTATATTTATTGATCCTGAAAAAAAGTTTTTTGGTGATAAAAACGCATGTAATGAAGATTTGTTTTTAAATAATGTTAAGATGACAAATAAGGTTAAATTAACTAATAATAAAACAAAAGAAACATATTTAGCAAATTATAGAGTTCCAGGTTCTAGAATAAATCGTGGAAATGGAATTTATTTAAAATAATTTATTATATTATAATGCCAGCCAGAAGAAAAACACGTAAAGTAAAACGTAGAAAATCTAGAAAAATGAAACGCAGTAAATCCAGAAAAGTAAAAGCCAGCACAATGCGTAGACATGCTAGAAATCATACCAAACGCCATATGAAACATATGAAAAAAATGATGAAAAAAGGTTATTCATTTAAAAAAGCACATCGCTCAGCAATGCGTAAAGTTGGTAAATAATTTAAGTATATTACAATTTAAATATTTTATATAATTTTTTACTATATAAAATATAATGGGAGCAGGAATATTACCAGTATCCATTTATAAAGGTGAAATTTATTTTTTATTTGGTAGAGAAAGTAGACATATAGATCATAAAGCCAGTGGTTTATGGAGTGATTTTGGTGGGGCAAAAGAAAAAAAAGAAAGAAGAATGGATACAGCAGCGAGAGAAGGATGGGAAGAAACAGAAGGTGTTTTAGGATCACATGAATATATCAAACACATGGTTGAAAATAAATGCGTAAAACGATTTAACATGAAAAATTATACATCTTTTGTAATTCCAATTAATTATAGAAAATCATTTATTAGAAAACATAAATATATTTATGAAACCGCATGGAAAAAAACACCCGAATTAGTATTAGAAGAAAATGGTATGTATGAAAAAGACCGTCTAAAATGGTTTACAGTAGAGGAATTAGAAAAAAATATAAAAAAATTTAGACCATGGTATAGAACAATTATTAAAAAAATAATAAAGTATTATAAATAATTATTTAAAATTATTTAATTAAATAATTATAATGTCAAATAATACCAATAATAATAATAATAATAATAATAATCAATACGATAATACATATTACGATGATAATGATGATAATAGTATATATTTTTTATATTTTATTTTTTTTTTAGGAGCTTTTTTATACAGTATACCACATATACAAAAGGCATATAAAGCAATGTGTAATAAAAATGAAGATGAAGAATCTGAAGACGAAGATGAAAATAATTATGTTCCGGATGGTGAAATGATAGATTTAACAGATCGTGAATTAAAGCCAGATTATGATTCAAATGATGAAGATGAAGAAAATAAATACATTTAAAAAGGAACCAAAAAAAAAGAACTTAAAATAAAGAAATTATAGATATTTAATGGTAAATGGAAGAAAACGTGTACTATCAGATGAAGGTATCAAATTATTCAATATATGTTATGAAGATGAAGTAAAAGCTGGTTGTATAAAAAATATGTTACATAAATTATTTACAAGTGATTTTGATATAAAATTAGAAAAGAATAGTAAGCAATTGCGTTATTCTAGCTGTAGAATGTTTGCTTTATTACATGAAATATTACAGCATTGCTTACCAGTGGCGGTTGATAATGCTATTACAAATCTAGTGTTATTAATATTAACAGATGGAACAAACCAGCCTAATACTATATGTCGTATTAGATATAATATTGGTTATTATTATTCACTAGCTAAAAAAGCATATGAAATGGGTGACCATCACAGTGCTATTATGATAAAATGTGCGTTATTAAATACTGCTATCACTAGATTAAAATTAAAACGAAATAAAAAATGGAATAGAATAGACAAATTATTTGAAAAAGAATATGGTTCTTTTATTAATTGTCATTCTAATCATCTAGAAAAAATTTTAAACACGCAAGTTAATGATAAATTTTTACCATCTATAATAGTATTACATACTCACTTAAAAAAATCAAAAGAATATGCAAAAAATTTTGAAAGGCTTGGGAAATGTCCGAAAAAATTTAACAATTGTAAATCTCAATTAGAAAATCGTGCCGAAGAATACTATTTAAAATATAGAACATTTGAAAAAACATTAATTGATTTATATACTCAGAATCCATTGGATAATAAATTATTAGCATCTATGAATGCTAGCACTGTTTGTGGTAAATTATTAGATTTATCAAATAAAATAGATCCTAGAATAGTTACAGTTATTAATCCACTTCATAGACAAAATAAATTGAAAAGAACTAAACGTAAATTTAATAAAGTAAAATGAATATTCTTAAAAATAAAAAGTTTTACATAGGATTAGCGCGTTTTAATAATCAAACTAGCGAAGAAAATAAAAGATGGAGAGAAGACCATAATTGGGAAGGCTGTATTTATACACCTAGACAACCTATTGCTAAAAAAGTATCTATAAAAGCATTTGTAGTAGTATTAGAAATGAACAATGAAAAAAATAAGCTAAATGGTATAAGTTTAATTCAAAATTATAGATATCCCAAACAGAGAGTAAAAATATATTCTGGTAATTGGCAGAGCGAAGGAAAACCATATCACAGTAAATATCGAATAGATGTATCAGAATTTAAAGAAGAAGATAAAGAAATTATTACATCCATAGAAAAACGTTTATTCTATGGATGTAATCATTATAAGAGATCACCTAGTCAAATTAATACTATTGACATTAAAAAATTTTGTGAGCCTGAAAAGGTTGAAAAATTCTTACGTAATTTATTTTAAACAATGATATTTGGAAATACTTTTGATTCATACCATTTTATTGTATAACCATTTGAACATTGAATATTTCTATTAAAAGGTAATTTTTTGCTATTTGCTATTTTCATAAATTTTTGATAGTATATCCACGCATGATTATACAACCCATACATATCAGGCAATATTTCTTTTTCATTATATTTTATATTATTATTATCTATTAAACATTGTTCCTTTATATTCAGTATTAATTTATTTTTTGAATGATTTAAAGCTACCATATTAGGTAATAATTTATCCCATTTTTTACTAAAATATTTTTCAAATAACTTTAATATAGCTATTGGTATTGGTGCTGTAAATTTATCAGCAGCCATTTTAATTGTAACTAATGTGTTTATATTAAAATGTGTGTTGAAATGACCATAATTATTTTTGAAAACATTTATTATTTGTTTTATGTGCCTTACTGGACTTGAATGTGGGTTTCCAATATTTAAGAATGTTTCTATACACTTTAAAGCGATATGATTTTTAAAATTAATAGTATCTTCTGGATGATCAATTACCTCAAAATATGATGTCTTTTTTGTTCTAACAGATGATTTCCATGAACCTCTATACATTGAAAGATTGAAACGTATATGTGGAACACATAATCCAAATTCACTTGATATTTTCCTTAGTTGTTTATTAGCATATACTACAATCTTTACAATTCTTTGAAAATTATTAATAATCCCCATTATTTTATTTTCAAAATTATAATTTCTATTATTATCTCTTACTATATGCATTTTCCAATTCTCCATTAAATTAATAGTATCAATAAATGTTTCTGTATAAACAGTATTTACTAATTCAAATAATTCCAGTAAGGCTGTTCTTTTTCTTTTTTTTTTATCAATAGTAAGTAATTTTGTTTCAAAATCTTTTTTAGTCATTTCTTTTGCCAAATACTTTATTCTTAGCATTTTATTATCTTCTTGTCTCTGTGCTTCTCTTCTTAAACCATCTAATTCAACTACTCTGAAGTGAGTTAAATGACGGTAATATTCGTCAGGGTTAATTAAGAAATCTACAAGTAAGAATTTATACATATTATTTAATTGTTTTTGATAGTGTGATGGTCCAATATCATATTTGGAGGAATAAATTTCCTCACTGCTAATAGCATTTAAACAACCACGATTACACTCAGCTTCTGATTCTGTAATATTAAATGTTTTCTTTATTTTTTTAATGTTTTCCATAGAGAATCTCCGCCTTGTATTTGTCACACCTATTGGACAAATAGCCGCTGTAAAACGAAATACTCTATCCATAAATGTTTGTCTATGTGGTAGTCCACCACAAGCTACTTCGCCTACAACTCGTCGTGCGTTTGTATTATTTTCTCTAGCCCACGCATAAAAGTGTGGATTATGAATCACACCATTTACTTTACAACCAGTATTCCACGAAAATGCTATATGACACTGTGTACACCACATTTGGTCACATCCTGAAACTTTAAATATAGGAACCGCACAATCAGGACACGGCCTTGTTTCTTTTTTAATCATATTCATAGAATCAATATTTTCTTGTTTACACACGTGTTGTTCATCTAATTGTTCTTTTGTAACATCCTTACTAGTATGACCTTTTATTTCACCACATTTACTACAAGCCCAAACACTACAAATACCACATTTCCATGAACTACTTAAAAATCCCAGACATCCTTCAGCTGGACACCTATGAATAAATACTTTTTTTTCTTTTTTAGGTTTATAATCCGTGTTAATTTCAGGCATACCATATAAAAAGTTAGATGCATTTCTTTTATTTAACTGAACTTTTTGTCTCAACATCACAGCTCTATTTTCTAATTTCATTATTTCACGGTTTAATGCTTTATTTTCTTCTCTAAGTTCAGGAATCCTAACATAATTTGAAACAGCTTCCATCGTTTCAGGAAACCTTGCTTGTTCTACATTAAACAATCCATCTTTCATATGTTGTTTATAACCATGATTACCATTAAACCATGAATTATTTACCGCTGATTTAAAGAAAGACCTATCCCATTTTCCTTTACAACTCATACAATGCGGTTCATCAAATGAATCCGGATTAACTGAAAATTTCCTAACACACTGTTTACAGGCAGTAAAATCACAGTGACCACACACAATTGGTGCCCTTGTTTTTGCTGTAAATTCTTCACAACATATAGGACAATCTGTCATTTTTTCGTTGTTTTGTTTTAACATATTATTTGATATATATGATATATTTATATCAAACGATTTACTTTCAATTGTTTTATTTTCTATTAAAAAAATAACATTAAATAATATATGGAAACTAATTTTAATGCTGATGATTATACGGTAGAAGAATTAGAAAATATTTTTGAGTTAGAAAAACCTTATACAAAAAAGGAATTAGATGATGTAGCTAACAATTATATTGAAAAATATATGAATAAAAATCATAGAGATTATGTACTTTTTTTTCAAAGAGCCAAATTTATTTTAGAAGCTGAGATAACTGAAACAAAGGAAAAATACAAAATTTCTGAAACAAATACACAAGTTTCTAAAAATGAAATGGAAAAATACAATATTATAGATAGAAGCAAATTATTATCCGTTAATAATCCAGTTAAAATAGGAACATTAAATCAGACTGAACATAGTGTTATGACCCAAATAGTAAACATAGATAGTCAATATAGGCGTATTTTTGATAATAGTGGTGTTTTATGTACAAATGGTAATGGCATTGATATTGGACCTGGCGATAGTCAATATGTAAATACATCTTCGGATTTTATTATAGATTTATCAGAACCTTTAACCAATGTATTAGAAATGTCTTTACATAGTATTGAGTTACCACATAGTTGGTATACATTTTCAAGTGATTATGGAACAAATAGTTTTGTTATTGAACGTGTTGATCGTATAGGAATGCATCAAAATCATAATCCTAATAATTATGTTCACAATGGAACATATGGAACATATACGTTAATTATTCCAGATGGAAATTATACGCCTAGTGAATTAGTAAATACAATTAATGGTATATTTCAACAAGATTTTACGAATACTGGTGGTGGAACACCAATAAATTTATCTTACAATGCCAATACAAATAAGATATCATTTAATGTTAATTGGACATTTTTTAAATATAGTGAATGGACTTCAGGAGATCCAGATGATTCAAGTCAATGGATTAATGTTAAATTTTATAGTAACGATTTAAATTCAAATTGCGCCAACAATGGTCGTGGTGGCAAAATAGATTATAATTTGGGATGGTTAATGGGTTTTAGAAAAAAAGAATATAGAATAACAGCTGTTCCAGAAAATGATAACACCGTTATTGAATCTATCACAGGAGAATCTCTTGTTGATACTTACGGATGTAGGTATGTATTATTATATGTAGATGAATATGTAAATAATAGAGTGACACAGGGTTTAATTTCATTAACAAATAATAAGGATAAATTTGAATTGCCTGATTATTTTAAAAAAAAGAATTGTCAAACTGAATATTTACCTGGCGACACACGATTAAGAGAAGGAACAAATGCTGATGCTACACCACAAAAAAATAAATTAACACAAGCACAGCAATATACAGTAGATCAGATAAAACATGCTCAAAATATAACAAACCAAGATAGATATTACAGTCCTACTAGCTCTGATATATTAGTTCGATTACCTATAAATAAATCAACAAATTATAATGTTATTATTATGACACAAAATCAAATTGGGGAAAACAAGCGTGAATATTTCGGTCCTGTAAGAATAAGACGTCTTCATATTAAATTATTAAACGATAAGGGTATTCCATTAAATTTAAATGATATGAATTGGTCTTTTGCTTTAAAAATCAAATATTTATATAAATATTAACTTACTATACATTTACTACAAGTCAATCGCGTATATTCTTCTTCATCACCATATTCCATTTTATCTGGCACTACAGTTCTTACACCTTTAATATCATTTAATCTTTCATATATTTTTCTAATAAAATATTTGTAAGTTTCTCTAACATTGCTGTAATCTTTTACACTCATTTCGCTGTAAAAATAATTATTTTCCCTAGCAAATCCTTCAGCATAACTTTTACTAATAACCCTTTTTTTATCTGTTTTATTACCAACAATAATAATAGGTATATCTACATTTTCTTTAATAAATTTATTTGTCCAGTCACTTAAATGATGGAAAGAATCAATATCAGATACATCAAAAAACAGCATAACACCACATGTTCCTTTAAAATATGGTGTTAATATATTGCGGAATTTATCATCTCCGGAAACATCCCATATTTGATTTTTTATATGTTTACCATCAATAGACAAAACATTACTGAAAAATTCAACTCCTATTGTAGGGCTATTTTTTGTGCGAAAAGCATTTCCCTGTATACATTCACAAAAAGAAGTTTTACCAGCATTTGTATCGCCACCAACTACTATTTTAAAGATATAATTTATTGACATTTAAATATAATATAGTAAAATATTATAAGATGGAAGGAATAAATTTAAAAAATTTGATTGTGTTTTCTGATTATAAAGACTATAAGGAAAAATTAGTGTTAAGACATTTATGTGAGGGTGAAGTAGATTTTAAAACAGTAAAAGATAAGAGTATTGCAGATATGATGGAAAAGGAATATGTACGTAGACTAAGATTAAACAATATATTCATGGTAAAAGAATTATCGACAAAACAAACATCACGAAATGCTTTATTTAATGTGTTTGTAGAAATGGGTATCAAAACAATGAATGTTAATGATTTTATTAATAAAATCAATAACGAAAAATATGATTTTTTGAAAAACCTAGAAAAAATCCTTTTAGATATGTCTAAATAGAATATTTTTATTAATATCATTAATAATAATATTTTATTAATATCATTAATAATAATAGTTTGAAAAATATTATATCATTATATAATATATGTCATCAAAGGCAAAAAAAACGGATATAAATTGTAGAGTTATATGTAATAATAAAAATAATTCAGACACGTGTTTAACATGTCCTGTTAAATCTAAGACAGCACACGGAGTTGAGTGGGAAAAACCAGTATGTAAATATATATTATCCGAAATGGGATATACAGGTGTAGAGAAAGAAAAATTATACCAAACATGGTTAAAAAATTCACAAAAAGAAACTACAGCAATTCATGATATTGACCCACATTTATTAGGTTTAAATAATTGGCGACCTGAAGATAAAGAAATATTTGGTGAAGGTGTATCCGTGAAATTAATTTGTATGAAAGGTGATGTTTGTATGGGTGATTTGGGTAGAATTTTTAATAATTTTAAACATAAATGGTCTATGATTGTAGGATTTTATACTGTTGTAACAAAAAAAAATGAAAAATGTTTGTGTATTAAAAGTGTTTGGTACTTACCATTTAAAGAAAATAAAAAAGATAGAGAAAAAATATTTGGTGATATAGATAATTGGGATAATTGGAATAAATCATTACAAATATTAAAAGATTATGTTATAGAAGCAAGAACATATAAAAAAGGTTATGGTGGTTTAGCGTCATTAAAAAATGACGAATCAACACAATTATCATCTTTTAAGAATATTAAAAATATAAAAAAAGAAGAAAGAAAAAATTTTAGTATAAAAAATATGTGTGATTTTGATTCACTTACAAAAGTTCAAAGAACTAATAGACTTAAAACTGGATTAAAAAAAAATTCTACCATTCAAGAAATAAAAGAACAACAAAAAAAATGTATTGAAAAAATAGAAACCCTTAGAGAAATATTATTTCCAGAAAAAAGTAGAAGTATAATTAAACCAGCAATAAAATTAGATGGAGACCAAAATAGAGTTCAGGGTAGAATTTCATATACTTCTTTTTTAAAATATGTTAAAGAAAATGGTTTTGAAATAACAAAACACGAACATGTTATTAATAATGATGTATTGGGTCCAATACATAAAAAATAGAATTAATAAATAATATGATAATATATTATTTATTAAAATAAAAACTTATCTATTGTAGTTCTTACACAAAACAATCTATGTAACAAAATACCCACTATAAAAGTAAATATCAAAACACTTAAATAATCAGTATAAATAAAATAAAATCGTTGTAATACCCATGCTAGAACTAACGTAGCAAAAATATCAACTAAAGAAAGATTTAATATTCTATATCTACGTAAACCTTCGCCAGGTTTTCCTAAGAAATCCTTATATTTACAAAAATACCACATATATTAATAGGTGACATTAATTAATTCTTTAATTTGAAATTCTTCTTGCATATCTTCCTCTAATATTTTCTTATCTTCTTTTATTTGTTTTTCTCTATTTTCTATCGTTTTTTTTCTTTTCTTCAACCTTTTCATTCGTTTCTTGAATATTTCCTTTAACTTAGACTGGTCTTCTTCTTTTGCGATATCATAATCATCCTTATTTTTTATTATATATAAACAATTCAGCCTGGCGATATACAACAAATCTGGCTTATTTTTTAAATTAGTTATATAAACAACTGGCTTACCTAACACAAAATCTATGGTAAATGTTTCTTTTTTATCTACTATACCCGATTTTAAACTACAAAATATACCATAAGAAAAATCATCATTATCTTTCATATCTCTTTCAAATTTTTCTACTTCTGTTTTCTTGACATTCCTACTATAATTTTTAGATTCAATCATTCCCATTATATTACCTTCTTTTACTGTAAAATCACCCATATGAGCTTGTTTACCAACATGTTCTACACAAGCACTTTTAAATTGCCTATGACATTCATTATATAACCAATTTTCACCTTCATCTCCTTTCTTACTTGAATTTTCTTTTGCTAGGGAATTTTCATAACTTTTATGTAATAATTCTGCTATTCTTTCAGAATATTTTTCTGCCTGTTCCATTTCTTTTTGATTATGTTTTTTAATTAAATCTATATTTTCCATCCGTTGTTTTTTCTCTTCTTGTTTAAGGTTAAAAATATCATCTTTTAATCGTTTAATTTCTTCTTCATACATTTTTTTATATTTATTCTCTGTTTGTGTTTTGATTTCTTCGGTTTTTTCGATAATTTCGCTACTTTTACTTCTTTTAATTTTTGTATTAATATTCTTTAATTCTTGTATTTTTTCGGTTTTTTCATTCAAAATATTTTCATAATGATCTTTTACACAATCCATTTCTGCTCTTTTTTCTCCATTTACTATACGTTTTGCTTCATTAATCCCTATATCTCTCATAATGTAACCTATTTCAATTACTTCTAATTGTTCTTTTGTCGTTAATGTAGAGAAATTTTGAACACGTTTGTCTTCTTTTGGAAACCAAAAATCTTTTTGATCTTCAACTTCTTCTTCAAGGTTCATTATTGATGCTAATTAAATTATATTTAAATACTTTGAAATATTTAAATATAAATGCTTTAGTATATATAATGGAATTGTTGACTAATCTAGCAACCATAAATTCATTAAAAAAGGGCACTAAAGAAAAATCTACAATGATTATTGAACCTTTGCAAACTATTATTCAGTTAGCTATATTATCAAATTTAAAAATGGGAACTAAGATGAGTATTGATAATAATATACTAAAATTACAGCCACCAAAATGGCATCAAGGCGTTTTAAGGTGGTATAATCAAGATAGTCAAGAAGATTTATATTATTTATATCATGCTATTCGACGCTATTATAAATGGTATAAATCAGAAAAGGATGAGATATTTGATTTTTTTTTAAAAAAGGCAATAAAAGGTATAGAAAATTTGATTTCAACTTATTCATATAGTAACAATCATACTATTACACAGACATTAGCTTTATATAAAAACTTATTAGAAATGGAAAATGCTGAATTATTTAAAACCAATCAAGATGATGGTGTCAGTATTGACGGTGTATTTGAAAAAATTAAGGATTTATACAGTCAAGAAATATTACAAATTATATATAATACATTGGTTATAATGGACAATGAAACAGATGATAAATCCATTAAATATTATGCTGAAGGGTTACAAATTATGTTAAAACCATTAAATTACAATATTCGTAAGTGGATACAGTCTAATTTAGTAGGTTAAACACTAATACTTTTTCGTCTTTGTCGTGTCCCTCCTGGTGTTAAAACTTCTCTATGATGAATTTCAAAACGGTTTGATTCAGTTATTTCTATACTAATATTATCTGTTTTTTTATGGACTTCATCTACAATTTCTTGTGTTGCTTGTCTTACAAATCTTCTTGTATTTTCAGTAGTTGTTTCTTCTTCATCACCATTAACCATATTTATACAACCAATAATATCCAATATACATAAAAAATATTCACCCATACCAAAACAACAATAATCCAACAACATATTTTGTATACAAGAGGAAACCTTATCTTTCAAGCCACAATATTCCCATGTTATATAAAACATACAAAAAAGAACAGCAATGCCTCCAATACTTCCTGATAATACAACAATATCTTGATTGGTTAATCCAAAAATAATACTATTTTGTCCTTTTTCATCAGATTCGGTATCGTTTTGATAAAATATATGTTTGTAGTTATTGTTATTATTTGGTATAATTATAGTTTTATTTTTCCAACGTATTTTATCAATATACCTTATTATATAAGATATAATAGTTTTATTTATTACATTAGTTTTATTTATTACATTAGTTTTATTT
>CENJ01053318.1_pt1 | contig 24780 bp, 22 predicted proteins | sample 356161 | NCBI WGS metagenome assembly CENJ01 (sample SAMEA2619531, study PRJEB7988) | marine metagenome | biome: marine biome (ENVO:00000447); feature: surface water layer (ENVO:00002042); material: "saline water (ENVO:00002010), including plankton (ENVO:xxxxxxxx)" | depth 5 m | reverse complement strand
ATTTATGGTGCTACGTATTTAGTTCTTGCACCTGAACACAAAATGGTAGAGAGTCTAACAACAGAGAAGTATAAAGATCAAATTATAAATTATGTTGATAAAACTGCTAAGAAGAGTGAACTTGAGAGACAAGAAAATGAAAAAAATAAAACGGGAGTATTTACAGGATCTTTTGCTACAAACCCTATTTCAGGTGAAAAAATACCTATCTGGATTTCAGATTATGTATTATCTAGTTACGGTACAGGTGCAATAATGGCAGTACCTGCTCATGACGAAAGAGATTATGAGTTTGCATTAAAGTTTAAACTTGAAATTATAGAAGTTATCAAAAACGATACTGATGAAAAATGTTATACAGGTGATGGGATAGTAATAAATTCAGGTGATTATAACGGAATAGAAAATGAAAAATTTAAGAAAATAGTAACCGAAATTTTAGAAAGTAAAAATCTTGGAAAAAAAACAGTAAACTATAAATTAAGAGATTGGATATTCACTAGGCAAAGGTATTGGGGTGAACCAATACCAATATTACATTCAAATGGGAAACAGTTTCCTGTTAGTGAAGAAGAATTACCTGTCAAATTACCTGAGGTTAAAAGTTACCTACCAACAGATGATGGGTTATCTCCCCTTGCAAGAAGTAATGACTGGGTAAAAGTGAATATAAAAGGTAATCAATATGATAGAGAAACAAATACAATGCCTCAGTGGGCTGGATCTTGTTGGTATTACCTAAGATATTTAGATCCAAATAATGAAATTAATTTTGCCGATAAAGAAAAAATAAAATATTGGATGCCAGTAGATTTATATATAGGTGGAGCTGAACATGCCGTACTTCATTTATTATATTCAAGATTTTGGCATAAAGTATTATATGATCTAGGTCATGTAAATACACCAGAACCCTTTAAAAAATTAGTTAACCAGGGAATGATACTTGGCAGATCTAATTTTATTTATAGGATAAAGAATACAAATAAATTTGTTTCTTATAATTTAAGAAATGAATACGAGTACACAAAGCTCCATGTTGATGTCAATATTGTTGAGAATGATAAACTAGATTTAGATAAATTCAAGAAATCATCAAAAGAATTTAATGATGCCGAATTTATACTAGAGGGAGGTGATTATTTATGCGGTTTTGAAACCGAGAAAATGTCAAAATCTAAAAGTAATGTTGTAAACCCTGACAACATAATTAATGATTTTGGTTCAGACACGCTCCGAATGTATGAAATGTTTTTGGGTCCTCTTGAGCAATCGAAACCATGGAATACTAATGGAATTGAAGGAGTTTACAAGTTTTTAAATAAGTTTTGGTCACTTTTCTATGATGAAGATAATTTCAATATTTCTGACGAAAAACCTAATAGTGATGAACTTAAAATACTTCATACAGCAATTAAAAAAATTGAAAATGATATTGATAGACTCTCAATAAATACGTGTGTAAGTCAGTTAATGATTACAGTCAATGAACTAAGTAGGAAGAAATGTCATAAAAGAGAAATTCTCGAGCCACTATTAATAGTTTTATCGTCTTTTGCTCCACATATTTCTGAAGAATTATGGAGTAAATTAGGAAATAATGAAAGTATTTCATTATCAAATTATCCAAAATATAATGATGAGTTCTTAACTGAGGATATATTTGAATACCCAATAATGATAAACGGAAAACTGAGAACAAAAATAAAATTTGATATTAATATAGAAGAAAAAGAAATAAAATCAGAAGTTATTTCTAATGAAATAATTACCAAATGGACTGAAAATAAAAAAATTAAAAAAATTATTTTTATTCCAAAAAAAATTATTAATGTAGTGATTTAATCAGTCTTTGACTCTAAAAATCTATATATGCTATCAACCCATATAGAATACATTTTTTTTGATGGGTGTAAGCTATCTTCTGCAATTAAAAATTTATTGATCTCAGCATCTCTTGAAATATCAGTAATATCAAAAAAATCTATATTGTAACTTTTTGTTATTCTTTTTTTAATTTGATTATATAAATCGATTTCATAACTAATTTCATTTTTCTTTTTTAAACCAAATGGTGTAACTCCGTAATCTGGAATAGATAAAACAAATACTTTATCAATATCCTCAGAGTAGCTTATAGCCTTATTCAATAAAATTTCAAATTCTTTCTCATATAATGAGATGTCATATTTCCTATATTGGTTATTTACACCAATTAATAATGAAACAAAATCATATTTATTATTAAATTCTATAGAATTTAAAGTGTCAATTAGCTCTCCAGTAGTCCATCCAGTCTTTGCAATAATTTTAACATTTCTAATTTTATCAATTCTGTTTTTTAACTGAAAGGGGTATGAATCATCTAAGTCCAAAGACTCTCCTATTGTATAGGAATCACCTAATGCAAGATAATTAAACTCTTTAGTCTCATGATTATCATTTTTGCATGATAAAAGTGTTATAAATAAAAGATTAAAAAAGATATTTTTAATCATGAAAATATTCTTCTTATTATAATTACTACTACTCCTAGTAAAAAAATGAGAATTGATAACTTATTTACAGTGTGCATAGCTGTTAAGCTAAAGTTTGATTTTCTTTTAGGATCTTTTTTTCTAAAGAAATAGTTTAATACTTCAGAAAAGTCAAAATAATAAGATATTTTTTTTTCTTTTTTTTTCATGTTTTTTTATTTAGGTTCTAACCAATTACCATCATCTTTTATAAGTTCAATTAGTTCGTCTACACCCTCTTCGTAATTAATAGCTCTTTTGACAACCTCTTGACCTCTATATAAAGTGATTTTGTCTTTACCCGAACCTACATAACCATAATCAGCATCTGCCATCTCTCCAGGACCATTTACTATGCATCCCATAATTCCTATCTTTAATCCTTTTAAGTGATCCGTTCTCTCTCTTATCATTGCGGTAGTTTTCTGTAAATCGAATAAGGTCCTTCCACAAGAAGGACATGATATAAAATCAGTTGCTGTAACTCTTACCCTAGCAGCCTGTAAAATTTTAAAACTAAGAAAATTAATTTTCTTAAAATCTTTTTTTGATTTCTGAGAAGATCTTAAAAAAATACCATCTCCCATGCCCTGAATAAATAATCCACCTAAATCAGTGGATGAGTGAACTATAAGCTCATCAGAATAATTTATATTATAATTGGAACTAATCACAACTGGATTTTTAATAGACATGGAAAGAAAGAATGCTCTCATATCTGGCATAAAATGATCGTTATCCGAATCAATAATTAAAACTGAATTTAATGGTAAGTCAAATTGATTTAGAAGATCAATATCATTAGTTTTTAAACTAATAAAGTTTAGTTTATTGGATACTTTTTTTATAGTTTTTAGTTTAGATAAATCAATCAGAGGGAAAATTTTATCTGTTTCATCAATTTCTATCCATTTATCATAATTAACGATAGTATTATATTTAAAATTTTTAATTTTAATGTCATTATCTCCAATATATATATAGTCAGGTGAAGTATCTTCAGTATTTAATAAGCCTGTATCCGAGTCAATATTAATCCCTAACATACTTAAGTGTTTTTCATCAATTTTATTTAGGTTAGATAAGTCACTTATAACTATAGGAAGATGATCACCACCAATATTTACTATTTCTTCTGATTCTCTTTTATCATAATGAAATGGAGAAAAATTAAATGCTTTTGGGCTTTTTATAATATCATGATTAGACCTATTACTGTACCTTTCAGTCATTAAGTTTGCTACTGGTGATTCAAACTCTGGTTCCTCAGTAAGTGATACCCTTACAGTATCACCAATACCATCATCAAGTAATGAACCAATACCAATTGCAGACTTTATCCTACCGTCTTCGCCTTCGCCTGCTTCAGTTACGCCTAAGTGTATAGGATAATTTTTTAGTTTAGAATTGTCTAAACTCTCAACTAATAGTCTATAAGCATGAACCATAACTAAAGGGTTACTTGCCTTCATTGATAACACAATGTTATAGAAATTGTGATCTTCACATATTCTTAAATACTCAAGTGCTGATTCAACCATACCTTTAGGGGTGTCCCCAAATCTACTAAGAATTCTGTCAGATAATGAGCCATGGTTTGTACCTATTCTCATTGCAGTTCCATTTTTTTTGCAGATTTTTATTAGTGGAGATACTCTATCATAGATTCTTTCAATTTCTTCATTATAAGTTTTATCATCATAATCTATAACCTTAAACTTTTTGGTATCGGAGTAGTTTCCTGGATTTATTCTTACCTTCTCAACTATTTCAGCTGAGATTTCAGCGGCTTTTGGCGTAAAGTGAATATCTGCTATAAGTGGGACATCATATCCTTTTTTTAATAGCTCATTTTTAATTTTTGATAGGTTTTTAGCTGCACCAATACTAGGTGCTGTTATTCTAACAAACTCACATCCTGAATTTATCATTCTTATAGTCTGATCTACTGTGGATTTAGTATCCATAGTATCTGCAGTTGTCATTGACTGAATTCTTATTGGATTTTTACCACCAATGGCTGAGTTACCAATTTTGACAGTATGAGATTCTCTTCTCTTATATCTAAATAAACCTTTACTGAAAAATTTATTCAAAATTAATTATTTAAATGTCACCAAGTTGAGGACGAATCACTATCTCTTCTACTGTAGCACCAGGTGATGTATCATAAGCTGAGTAAATTGAGTTTGATATATCATCCACATTTATGAAACGTTCATCAGGTAAGGAAGTTCCATCCCAGCTCCCAGTCCTTGTGGCACCTGGTAATACGGCGGTGACCTTAACATTAAATTTTTTAAACTCTTCTCGAAGACATTGGCTAAATCCATAAAGAGCAAATTTAGATATGCAGTAAGAACCTCCATTTTCGTAAGCAACTTTACTCGCAATAGAGCATATATTAAAAATATGACCGAACTTCTGGCTTATAATTTTTTTTGATAATCCTCTTGTTATTCTATAGTTCGAGTACAGATTAGTATTTATCATAAATTCAAGAGCACCCTCATCTTCATTCATTAATTCTCCAGGAACAAATGTTCCAACATTATTTACTAAAACGTCTACCTTGTCAGTATTAGAATTTACATAGTCTATGAATTTATCACATCCACTTTTTTTTGAAAGATCAGAATTTATTGAATTAAAATTAATATTAGGATATAATTCTTTTATCTCATCTTCAATTAACTTTAGATCCTTTTGCTTTCTTGAACAAGTGAAAATATCAAAATTATTCTCAGCAAACTTTAAAAGAGTTGACTTACCCATTCCCTTAGAACCTCCAGTTAATACTATAGTTTTTTTCATTACATTAAATTCTCGTTTTAATTTAATAATTTGTATGTATATTAATGAAAAATAACTTAATAAGTTGAAAAAATTTGGTAAGTATATTCTCTTTATGATTTCTCTTCTGGAGAGAAGAGAAAAGTTTAAAACCTATGTATCACTTACTATTAATGAATGTATAAAAATTGGATACGATAGCTTATTTATTGTATCTATAGTTTCAATTTTTATGGGTGCAGTAACAACTATTCAAACTGCTTTTAATCTGGTAGGACCTCTTATTCCAGACTACGTGATTTCATTGGTTGTAAGAGATATGACACTCCTCGAATTATCTCCAACTATCATTGCTATTGTTTTTGCAGGTAAAGTTGGATCTAATATAGCTGGAGAATTAGGGACAATGAGAATAACTGAACAAATTGATGCACTTGAAGTGATGGGTGTGAACTCATCTTCATATCTTGTGTTACCAAAAATTATAGCATCTCTACTCATGTTTCCAGTTCTTGTTATAATTTCCGCTACTTTGGCAATAAGCGGTGGGTATATGGCTGGTGTTCTGACTGATGTTATAACAGGTCAAGAATACATATATGGTTTAAGATATGAATTTAATCCTTTCAATATCCCATTTGCTTTAGTAAAATCTTATGTATTTGCCTTCATTGTTGCATCTATATCATCTTTTCAGGGGTATTATACTTCAGGTGGCGCTTTAGAGGTAGGTAAGTCAAGTACGAATGCTGTTACCAATAGCTGTATATTTATTTTAATTGCGGATTATATCTTAGCTCAAGTATTACTATGATTGAAATTAAAAATATATCAAAATCTTTTAAAGATAAACAGGTACTCTTTGATATATCAGGGACTTTTGAAAAAGGAAGAACTAACTTAATAATAGGTGCTAGCGGTACTGGTAAAAGTGTTTTATTAAAATGCCTAGTTGGTCTTCTAGAACCAGATGTAGGTTCTGTCTTATTCGATAATAGAAACTTCACCAACGCTAATAAAAACCTCACAACACAGATAAGACGTGAAATTGGTATGTTATTTCAGGGTAGCGCATTATTTGATTCAAAAAATGTTGAAGAAAATATAAAATTTCCTCTTGACATACTTACCGATACACCTGAAAATGAAAAAATAGAGAAGGTTAACCATTGCCTTGAGCTAGTTGGACTTGAAAAAATTAATAATAAAATGCCTTCAGAACTCAGTGGTGGAATGAAAAAAAGAGTAGGAATAGCAAGAGCAATAGTTAATGACTCTAAATATCTTTTCTGTGACGAACCAAATTCAGGACTTGACCCTCTTACAGCAATAAAAATTGATGACTTAATTTTAGAATTAACCCAAAAATTAAATACAACAACAATAGTTGTGACTCACGATATGAACTCGGTAGTTGAAATTGGAGAATATATTATGTTCTTACATGAAGGTAAAAAACTTTGGGAAGGAAATAATAAAAAAATTCTAAAAACTAAAGTCAAAGAACTTAATGATTTTGTGTTTTCAAATAAGTTGATGAAGAAAATTAAATAGACTTAATCAACTAAAGAAGCTACTCTTTTTTTAATCTTTCTTTTACTCTCTTGATCTTTGACATATTTCCTACTTCTAAAGTACCAGAATACACCTCCAATTATTATCAGAACATAAGTAGATGTAAATAGAAAAATAATACCTGAGTTAATGCTTGATGATATACCTGTACCACCTGAATTAGCATCACTCTCAACTATACCCCTACACATAGAGCATCCTTGCGATAGGACATCATATGTATTAAAAATAAAAAACAATAATAAAGAATAATATTTTTTCATTAGAACTGGTAAAAGGGACTAATCATAAAATAAACTATTACACCTGAAACCGAAACATATAACCATATTGGAAAGGTATATTTAACAACTTTTTTATGTTGTTTAATCTTATTAGTCAATGAATAATAAAATGCAAATAATACAAAAGGCACGACGACAATAGAAAGTATAATATGAGAGATGAGAAAGAAATAATAAATCATTCTTGAGTCTCCAAGATATTTAGTACTATCAACTGAGGAGTGATAGATAATGTATGAAACTAAAAAAATTGCTCCTAAAGTAAAAGCCAAAGTATTTAAATTCTGATGAAGGCTTATATTTTTTTTATATTTTATGGCATAGAATGAAAGAACTAGAAGGAGTGATGTTAGTGAGTTAATAATTGCGTTGAAATGTGGTAACTTATAAGTCCATTCTCCAAAAAACGAGATCTTACTAGGCATAAAAAGAAGGAATGCAACAGCTAATGGAATTAGTACTGAAACTAGTGCTATGGCTTTGGTTAGGTTATTTTTCATTTTCAATATTTATAATATCAATTTCAACATTTAATCTGTCGTACTCATCTAAGTCGTTTAGATCATATATTCCTCTAACTTTATAATCATTATCTAATAATAATACATGATCGTTCTTAATATCAGACTTAAAGCAAGTAATACTTTTTGTATCCTTAAAAAAACCTGTTTCAAGAACTGCCCAATTTAGATTACGATCGATCTCTGATAATGTTATAATATCAATCTTTTTATTTGAATAAAGTTTTGTAAGAAGATTATCAACTAATGAGTTTTTTAAATTAAACCTTATGTCAACAAGTATAACATCTGATCTCATATTTTGTTCAGAAAAAGCAGATTTTAATAATATTTCGTAACAACCATAATTAACCTCAGAGACTACGTATTTATTATCTCCAAAAAATCTTAGAAAAAAATAGAGTATAATAGGAAGAAGGATTGAAAATGAAAGGATAAAAGCCTTTTTCAAGTTAACCATTAAAAGTAAATAGCTTGGTATATAGCATCAGCTTGAATAAATAATGCACCAAGTAACCATACCACAAATACACATGGTATCAATATGGTCCACATTAAAGATTTTTGTTCGTGAGCTAAGTGCATAAACTCTCCCACTATATAACCAGCTTTAACGAAAGTCATACCAATAAATAAAAATATTTTAAAACTTTTCCATGACTCAGGAAACTGTAGTGCAACATAGAACTCTGCTGCGGTTACTAAACCCAGTATTATAGCAACTTTCCAAATCTTCCAAATTTTAGATTTATCAGCAGGTTCTGGTTTAATAGAAGAAATTTCTGGTTCGATCATAACTCTACACTAAATAAAAAAAAGTAAAAACAAATACCCAAACTAGGTCAACAAAATGCCAATATAATCCTACTTTCTCAACCATCTCATAGTGACCTCTTCTCTCTAATATTCCAACAGTTGCTTGGTAAAATATTAGGAAATTTAATGCTACTCCGCTAAATACATGAAATCCATGAAATCCAGTTATGAAAAAGAAAAATGCAGCAAAATCAGGAGGGCCGTATTGGTTAGTCTGTAGGTTTGCTCCATATATTATACTTCCATCAAGAAGTTTAGTGCCTGCATCGGTTCCATGAATAAAATGTGACCACTCCCAAGCCTGACAACCAAGAAAGGTAAGGCCACCAAATATTGTCCAAATCATCCACTTTTCGACTGCCTGTCTATCCATTCTATGTCCGGCTTCTACAGCTAATACCATAGTCACACTACTTAAAATTAATATAAATGTCATAAGTCCCACAAAGACTAGAGGTAACTCAACTCCGTGAAAAAATGGAAATGCCTCAAAAACCTTTTCAGGTATAGGCCAGTAAGATTGAGAGAAGGAGAAATCTGATAATGTACCTTCATAGCCTGGATGTCTAAATCTTATTACACCGTAGGCGATCAGGAAGGCAGAAAAAGTAAATGCATCAGATATAAGAAAAAACCACATCATAAGCTTGCCATAGCTTGCCTTAAATGGTTCAGTTCCTCCTGACCAAAGGTCTTTCTTAGAAGTAGGTAAAGTAGCTTGGTTTGCCATTTTTATATATTATAAAAATACAAAGTTAAAAATAAATAAACCCACATTCCAGCAAGAAAATGCCAGTAAGTGGTTGACATTTCGATGCTTAATAAGTTTTTAGAATGAATATTTAATTTAATTGCTGAGTAATAAATGTATAATATAAATATCAGACCGGAAATAAGATGAAAAGCGTGAACGCCGCTAAGTATATATATAAAAGAGCCATCAGGATGTCCAACAAAATAAACACCGCCCTCAACTAGCTGAACCCAACCATAATATTGGAATAAAAGAAAAAAAGTACCCGTGATAAAACTACCTAATAAAAATATTTTTTGTGTTCTAAAATTATCTTTCTTAGATGCAAAATAAGATAACTGCTTAAAAATACTACTTAGAATTACAACAACTGTGGAGTAGTAAAACATAGAGGGGAGGTCAACATTGAATCCTCCTGGCTCTCCTTTTTTTACTATGTATGCACTTATTAATGAAACAAAAATCATAGAGATCGATATCATAAATATCCATATTAAAAAGATATTTGGATTCATTCTTAAAATATTTGTGTTGTTTTTATTTTTCATAATTCTAAATTTTATCTAATACATAACTAATTTGTACAATTGGGAGGTATATAAATGAACTAAACATTACTTTAAGAGCTGAGTCTCTTGAATAATCATTTATTAGCTTGAAAGTTTGAGCTAAAAATATAATTGCAAGAAGTACTGCAACTGCACCTGATATTATACCTGTTATTCCAAAAATTGTTGGAAGAAGACCTAATGGAATTAGAAATAAGGTATAGATCATAATATTTACAGCAGTTTTCATATTTTTTTCACCCTTATTAGGAAGGAGTTTGAATCCAGCTTTTTTATAATCATCATCATACATCCAGGCTATTGCCCAAAAATGAGGGAACTGCCAAATAAATTGAATACTAAAAATAATTATTGCCTCTAAAGTTATCTGTCCCGTTGACGCTACCCAACCAATAAGTGGTGGAAGAGCACCCGGAATTGCTCCAATAAAAACAGCAACAGGACCAATTTTTTTCATAGGAGTGTATACAAAAGAATATAATATTAAAGAGATAAGTGATAATAATGCTGCATATATATTCAGATAGTAAGAAATTAAGGATAAACCAACTATCATGGAGGTAAAAGATATTATTATCGATTTCTTTATCGATACTCTATCAGTTGGAATAGGTCTTTTTTTTGTCCTTTCCATTAATTTATCTAAATCTCTCTCAAAAATCTGATTATTTATTACTGAAGAGGAACTAACAAGATATCCTGCTATTAAAAGAATAAAGACTTCATTAATATCAACTGATTTAGAGGAAATAAGAAAACCAAAAATAGAGGATAAAGAAACTAAGAGTGAGAGTCTAAACTTAGATAGCTCGAAAAAAATTTTAATATTTTCTATTATCATATAAAGCGCAAATATAGTTTTTGAGATTATAAGATTCATTATACTATGTTTTTTTTAAAAGAAAAGTTTAATAGAAGAATATAAAATTGTAATCCAAAAGCCAAGAAAGCTATAAGGAGATGTATAGGCTGAAGTATTATAGGAATTGAAAAATAGGCCATTCCTGCTCCAACTAAAATTTCAGATATAATTAAAAGGAGCATCATTACTGAAATAAGCCTAAAAAAATTATGTGATTTAAATTTGATATAAATCGTTATAACAGTTAGTACCTGAAATAAAAGAATTAAAATAGAAAATGATCTGTGAATTTTAAATGTATTATTCAATGATTCTATAATATTTTCTCTAAAATTAGATCCATATAATTTTAGTAGTTCATCAACTGATTCCCTAACATCTGTTCCTAAAACCATTTGAATCATAAATAATACCAAACTAGAAATAATAAAAAAATTCAATATTCCACTTGCTATATAATTGTTATTATTTCTTGATGATAGGTGATAACAGAGTATTACATTACATATTATTAACAATGCTACAATTACATGAAATGTAATGAGCCCTGACAGTAAATTTGTTGAAACTACTATTGAACCAACCCAAGCCTGAAAAAAAACTAATATTAATGATAAAAAAGATAATAAAATCAACTTTCTACTTACGGGTCTTATAAATAGAGAACTCAAAAAAACAAAAATTAAAGAGAGACCAACTAATGCTCCAATTAACCTGTTTATATATTCTGTCCATGTTTTATATACATTAAACTCCTCCCCTTTCTTAATATCTGGATCATTCTTAATTTTATTTGACAATTTTTGAAATCCAAGTAATGATAAAACAGAACTTAATCTCTCATTTTTTTTTATTCTTCCCTTAACAAATATTTCTTCATAATTTTCAGGTAATTCACTAACAGAAGTTGGGGGGATTAACATACCAAAACATTTTGGCCAATCTGGACAACCCATTCCAGAACCAGTACACCTAACAACACCTCCTGCTAGGATTAGTATGTAGAGGAGAGTAAGGCTAATCTTTGTTGTAAGATTATAATTATTTCCTAACCATTTAACCATTATATGAAAAGAGAAGGTCTACCTGGTAGTGTCATCAGGCATATTTGACTCAGGTGTTTTTGATAATGGTATGTTCTGAGGTATGAAATCTGTCTCAGACCCGGGCTTACTGTAGTCATATGGCCACCTTTCAACTTTAGGAAGTGCTCCTGGCCAGTTTCCGTGTCCTGGCTCTACTGGTGTAGTCCACTCAATTGTATTAGAATTCCAAGGATTTTTAGGTGCCCTTCTTCCTCTATACATAGAATAGAAGAAATTGAACAAGAAAAGAAATTGAACCGCAAAGGTTATTATAGCAGCAAAACTTACAAATGTATTAAGATCTATAAATGATTCAATTCTTCCAGTTTCAAAATTTGTGAATGAATAGTATCTTCTTGGAAATCCAGCAATACCTATGTAATGTAGAGGAAAGAAAACTAGGTATGCACCGATAAAAGTAACCCAAAAGTGAATATAACCCAATGTTCTATTCATCATCCTACCAAACATTTTAGGGAACCAATGATAGACTCCAGCAAATAATCCAAAAAATGACGCACTACCCATAACAATATGAAAATGTGCAACCACAAAATATGTATCATGAAGATTTATATCTACAACTGAATTTCCTAAGAATAATCCTGTAAGTCCGCCCGAAATAAAAAATGAGACTAAACCAATTGAAAATAACATGGCAGGAGTAAATACGATGTTACCTCTCCATAATGTTGCTATATAATTAAAAGCTTTTACGGCTGATGGGACAGCAATTATTAGAGTTAAAATTGTAAATACTGACCCAAGAAATGGGTTCATTCCAGATATAAACATATGATGCGCCCAAACAACAAAAGAAAGAACTCCAATTCCAAAAATAGAATAAACCATAGCTCTATATCCAAAAATTGGTTTTCTAGAACAGGTAGCAATTATTTCAGATGTTATACCTAAAGAAGGTAAAATAACAATATAAACTTCAGGGTGTCCCAGAAACCAAAATAAATGTTGAAATAAAATCGCACTACCACCTTGGTTAGATAGAGCTTCACCTGCTATATATATATCTGAAAGGTAAAAACTAGTTCCAAAAGACCTGTCCATTATCAGTAGTAAAGCTGCCGATAGGAGAACAGGAAAGGATAAAACTCCAAGAATTGCTGTAACTAAAAATGCCCATATAGTTAACGGCATTCTGAAAAAAGTCATTCCTTCTGTCCTTAAATTAATTACTGTAGTTATATAATTCAACGCACCTAATAATGCAGAGACTATAAATAAAGCCATTGAAACCAACCACAAAGTCATACCCATACCAGAGCCTGAAACTGCTTGAGGAAGTGCACTAAGTGGAGGGTAAATTGTCCAACCACCACTTGCAGGTCCTCCCTCTACAAAAATAGATATAAACATTACTATGCTTGAAAGGAAAAAAAACCAGTATGATAACATATTTAAAAAGCCACTAGCCATATCTCTTGCACCGATCTGAAGAGGAATTAAGAAGTTACTAAAAGTACCACTCAAACCTGCAGTAAGAACAAAAAAGACCATTATTGTTCCATGCATAGTTATAAGGGCTAAATAAACTTCAGGATCAATCTTACCTTGAGGAGTTAACCAATTACCTATAATAGGACTTAATGCTGTAAGGTCCATATCAGGAAAACCAAGTTGAATTCTAAAAAGAGATGACATTGCACCACCAACAATAGCCCAGAAAATACCAGTTATAAGGAATTGCTTGGCAATCATCTTATGGTCTTCACTAAAGATATATTTAGTGATAAAACTTTGTTCATGATGATCATCGTGATGATCTTGCTCTTGTACTTTTGGCTTGGTTGAGGTCTTAGTAATCTCCATAATTAATCATTTAAAGTAGCTACATCCGTAGAATTATTTTTTATAAAGTCTGCATAGTAATCTGGATTCTTTTCAATCCATGACTTTTGCTCGTTTTTCCATTTGATATATTCCCACTCTTCTTGAACTATAACAGTATGCTTCATTGAAAAGTGAGCTCTACCGCAAATCTTATTACAAACTATTTCAAAATTGAAGTTTTCATTCCCAGTTTCTTCTCTCATCTCTGCAGTAGTTTTAGTTGGTATAAACCACATCTGAGTTGGCATACCTGGGACAGCATTCATCTGAGATCTCATATATGGTAGATAGACACTATGGATAACGTCTCTTGCCTTAATCTTAAAAAGTACTGGTTTACCCTTAGGGATGTGAATCTCTCTTGGCATAAAATCGTCTAGTGATGACGAGTCAGTAAAATCTATTCCTACAATATTTTCTACATCAATTAACTTATAATTTGCATTACCTAATTCATTATCTGGACCAGGATACCTTGAAGCCCAAGCAAACTGGTAACCAACAATCTCAATTACCTCTGCGTCTTTTGGAGCTGGTCCCATTATATTATTCCATTTTACTAGACCCCATCCTATAAGACCTACTAAAACGATAGCAGGGATTACTGTCCATACAATTTCTAATTTATGATTCTCAGGATAGAAATAAGCTTTTCTTTCTTTTTTATATCTATACTTATATCCAAAATAAAACATTATGACCTGAGTGACTATAAATACAGTAAATGTTACAGCCATCGTAACCCAAAAAAGAAGTTCAACCTCAGGGGCATGTTTAGATGCCATTGGTAAGAAATAATTTTCGAACTGATCAAATGAATACCAGAAAATCACTGCGAAGGAGATAAACATAAAAACTACTCCGATAATAGCATTATATGTATTGTTAGAATCTTCAAATGAAGTTTCAATTTTTTTCTTTGCAACACTTAAGATTTCAGTAGATCTGAAAATAAGAAATACAACAGCTAAAGAAAGTAAAAGAATGATTCCAATAATTAAATTCATCGTGTAAATTTATATATCAACTACTAAAAAATCACCTAAGAATTGGTTAATTTTTAATCCAAAGGATGTTTTGTAAAAACATTTTTTTTTAAAATAAAAATTAAATATCATGGTGTAAACTTTCTTCTAACATTGGATGGTTTTTAGCTACCAAAGGAAGTTTGGTCAGACCACTTAAAATCACATATAAAAATGCTGATAAGAATACCATAAGTACTCCAATTTCTAAGAAGCCAAAGCCTCCATTATCTTTTAAAACACCAGGAGTAACCATCAAATAAAAGTCAATAAAATGACCAAATAATATCATAGGGCATGCTACCTTTAAAAACCTAGTAAACCTCTTACTTGCTCTAGTCATGAGGAAGAAAAAAGGAAAGAAAAAGTTTAGAACTAAATTGACTATAAAAAAAGGAAAGTAAAAGTCACTTTCAAGTCTCTCAACATAATATATAGTCTCTTCAGGGATATTTGCATAATAAATTAAAAGAAATTGTGAGAACCATATGTATGTCCAAAATACGCTAAATGCAAAGACAAATTTCCCAAGGTCATGTATAACACTGTGATTAATAAAACTTAGATAACCATTATCTTTTAATGTAATAATCATGTATGTAATCAAAGCAAGAGCAGAAACCCACCAACTTGCAAAAACATACCAACCAAACATGGTGCTGAACCAATGTGTATCAATTGATAGTACCCAATCCCAGGCAGCAACTGACTGAGTGAATGCATAAATAACTACAAAGATTGTAGATATTGTAAACAGTTTCTTCCACGATTCAGTTCCACCTAACTTATCTTCTTTTGCAATGTGTTTAAGTATCAATGCATAGAAAAAATACCATATCCCAAGGAAAAACGCCATCCTTCCAAGGAAAAAAGGAAGATTTAAATAGGCTTTTTTCCCATCAATCACATAATCATACCTTGGATCAGATTTATCATACAAATACTCATGTGTCCAATGAAAAATATCATGGTTCGTGATTGCAAATACTATAAGCATTAGTACACTTCCAGGAAGCAACCATCTTCCAATAGCTAACGGTACTCTTAAAATTCCTGCTGACCAACCAGACTGAGAAACGTATTGAATTGCAACAAAAAATATAGCTGAAATTGATATACCTAAAAAGTAAACCACATTAATCCATAAGTTTGAATATAATCTTTTATACCAATGAAACTCAGAATGACCATCATCTGAAATGTAGGCATTTACAATTTCGGTGGATTCTTCATGACCATGACCAGAATTTATTAACTGATATATCCCAATAAGAGATAGTAAGAGTCCCCCCAAAAAAAGGTAGAGCAGGTTCTTTTTTATTCCGATATTAAAATCAAAAATATCTTTCATATTATTGTTTTTGAAGGGTTTGAACGTACTTGACTATCTTCCACCTATCTTCTATTGATATCTGAGATCCATGACCCCACATTCTTCCTTTACCATGTGTAATAACATGGAATATATGTCCCTCAGACTTATCTTTCACAGCCCTTGAGTTATATGCAGTAACACCTAAGTAAACCTTACCAACAAGACCGTCCCCCATACCCTTCTCTCCGTGGCAATGAATACAAAACCTCTCGTAGAGAATTTTTGCCTCTTTTAGAACTTCATCACTATCCTCAATTGGGCTATTAACTAGAGCGGCAACTTCAAGACTATCTTTTGGTATCCTATACGGAAGGGATGTACCTCTTCTGACAGTATTTGGAACAGGTTCCAACATAGTCATCCCATAGGGATTATAAGGATTAGAATTATAAAACTCACCATGTCCATCATTTGGATTAGAATCTAACCAACTACCGATTTCTTCGTCTTTAACTTGGGATAATGGTTCGTAGGGGACAGAGTGGTACATGTTTGGTGCATACTCTACTCCAGGGTAATCATCCTTTGCAGAACACCCTATTAACATTATACAAAATAATAAGTTTATAATAACCTTATTCATTCATCCATCAGTTTAGAATTTGCTTCAGAAGCACCATTAGACTTTAGTAATTTTTTCAGTGCAGCCTCGGACATATTATTTTTTTCTATTTCTATTGCCATCACATGTTTATCATCTGTTGATCTCAAGTCAAAAGTTTTTGGTTTGCCCCAAGGTTTTAGGTCACTAATTACAAAGAATGTACCCACCATACCAAAGGCAGATAATAAGACTGTCATCTCAAATGTAACTGGAATAAAAACAGGCAAAGGAAGAAAATCTTTACCTCCAATTATCATAGGCCAGTCTATTGTTGTCATTCCAATCATCATAGTTAGTGCTAGACAGGTACCTAAAAAACCAAAACAAAACGCTGCAATTGAAAGCCTAGACCTCTTATACCCTAGTCTAGATTCAATTCCATGAACAGGAAATGGAGAATAAACTTCATATATATTTACACCCTTGGCACGGACTGATGAAATAGCATCTAAAAGAACATCTTCATCTTCATAGATACCAATAACAAATTTTACACCTTTATCATCCATATTTATTTCTTTACTTTCTCTCCAGTATGTTTTAAAATACTTTTCACTTCAGCCATATTTATTACAGGGAAATACTTAGAAAAAGCTAAAAAAGCTGTAAAAAATAAACCAAATGTGAAAATATACATTCCTAAATCATATATTGTTGGATAAAACATTGCCCAACTAGACGGAAGATAATCTCTGTGAAGAGACGTAACAATAATTACAAACCTTTCAAACCACATACCAATATTTACAATTATTGATATAATAAATGTTGCAACTATATTAGTTCTGATTTTTTTGAACCAGAAGAGTTGAGGGGATATAACATTACAAGTCATCATTGACCAGTATGCCCACCAGTAAGGACCAGTTACCCTATTATAGAAAGCGTATTGCTCGTAGGCAACTCCAGAGTACCAAGCCATAAATAACTCTGTTAAGTATGCAATTCCAACAATAGAACCTGTTACTATTATTACAATATTCATTAACTCTAGATGCTTTATAGTTATGTAATCTTCTAAATTGTATACTTTTCTGGTTATAATGAGTAATGTTAAAACCATAGCAAAACCAGAGAAAATTGCACCAGCAACAAAATAGGGAGGAAATATAGTAGTATGCCACCCAGGTATAACAGAAGTTGCAAAATCCATTGATACAATTGTATGGACAGAAAGAACTAGAGGAGTAGCAAGACCTGCAAGTACAAGAGAAACAGTTTCGTATCTGGACCAGGTCTTAGCAGCACCGTCCCATCCAAAGCTCAATCCACCATATATATATGCAGATACTTTTCTTCCGGCTTTTTTAGCTCTATCTCTTATGGTTGCAAAATCTGGTATAAGACCAATATACCAAAATACAAGAGATACTGAGAAATAAGTAGTTATTGCAAACACGTCCCATAAAAGAGGACTGGCAAAATTGACCCATAAAGAGCCGTATGTATTAGGTAGAGGCAAAACCCAGATAAGACCAATCCATAATCTTCCCATATGCAGTAATGGAAACATAGCAGCACATATAACTGCAAAAATAGTCATAGCCTCTGCCGATCTATTAATTGCCATTCTCCATCTCTGTCTAAATAATAGTAAAATAGCAGATATAAGTGTACCTGCGTGCCCTATTCCAACCCACCAAACAAAATTTGTAATATCCCAAGCCCACATAACTGTTTTGTTAAGACCCCACATTCCAATTCCATCCCATAAAGTTCTGTAAACAGCATATGCACCAACTATAAGAGTTATGTTTGATATTATCATTGCTGCATACCAAGTTAGGGAGGGCTTCTGTTCAACTCTTTTACTTATATCCTCAGACACGTCATGAAGAGTTTTACCTCCTGTTATTAATGGTTTTCTGAGTTTAGATTCTACGTGCATGCTAAGCTATTTTTTTATTTCTAACTTTTCTTAAGTACCAAACATTTGGACTTACTCTAATTTCATCTAATACTGCATAAGCTCTCTCCTCTTTCAACTTCAGAGTTGCCTTATCAATTTTCTCAACCTGAAGTAGGTTATTTATTCTACTATCTTTATCATTTACATCTCCAAAAACGATAGCGTCAGTAGAACAAGCTGACCCACAAGCCATCTTAACGTCGCCATCCTTGAGTCTTCTTTTCTCTGATTTAGCTAAAAGTTTACCCTCTTGAATTTTCTGAACACAGAAAGAACATTTTTCCATTACCCCTCTTGACCTTACGGTAACATCAGGGTTAAGAACCATTTTTCCCAGATCATTATTCATTGCTATATTTTTATCAAATTGCTCATTATCATGGTATTTGAACCAGTTAAACCTTCTTACTTTATATGGGCAATTATTCGCACAGTACCTAGTACCTATACATCTGTTATATGTCATTTGATTTAAGCCTTCACTACTATGAGTTGTGGCAGCAACTGGACAAACTGTCTCACAAGGAGCATTGTTACAATGCTGACACATCATAGGCTGAAAAGTTACGTCAGGATTTTCTGCAGCTACCTCTAAACCTTGTAAGTCATTAACATCTGCATCACTAGAGTAGTACCTGTCTATTCTTAGCCAAGACATCTCTCTCCTATTTAAGACTTCTTCTTTACCAACTACAGGAATATTATTCTCTACTTGACAAGCTATAACACAACTACCACACCCAGTACAAGCATTTAAATCAATTGCCATAACCCAGTGGTGATTCTTGTATTCGTGTCCATTCCAGAGCGTAACATCTTCTGGTTTCTTATACCCTTTACTAGTAGCAACTTTAAACTGATACTTACCAGCATAAGGATCTTCTTTATACTGATCTAAAGATGTCTCCTGAATAACACTTTCTCTTGCCATGATGGTATCATGTGTCTGGGTCTGAGCTATTCTATAATCTTTAAATGTATTTTCTATCTTAATGTTACTAAGAGTTAAATTTTGAATAATTGAATTTTTATCAAGAACTTGATTTGCATCAAAACCAACACCGTCTCCAACTGGCCCTGCAAGTTTTCTACCATAACCTAGAGCAAGACCTATTGTGCCTTCAGCCTGACCTGGCTGAATAATAACAGGCACTTCGAATGATCCCTCACTCGTTTGTATTTTCAATACATTTGTAGTCATTGTCCCCACATCTGTTTTCACCTGAAGTTTTGAAGCATCTTTTGGATTAATTGAAATATAATTATCCCAACATACTTTAGATATTGGATCAGGCATTTCTTGAAGCCATGGGTTATTGGACTGAATACCGTCACTAACAGTTAAGTTATGATATAAATTTAATTCAAACTCATCATTTTCTGTTTCACTTTCTATTAAGTTAGAAACCTTACCTGCCTCAGATATTCTAGTTTTAAAAATATTTGGTAGAGGGTTTAAATTTCTAGATTTTTCTTCAACTATTTCCGCAACACCATCGTGGAGAAGTCTGTCCCAAAATATTTGAAATGGTTCGTTAGATTTTAATAATTTCTGTTTTTTTCTCCAGTTATTTTTAAGAGTAGAGAAATAGTTATCTTTTGAATCAATCCACTTTAAAAAAGAATCTTGGTGCTGCCTTGTATCAAAGATCCTACGAATTGCTGGCTGACCAAAACTGAAATAATTATCAATAGGCTCATAGTCATTCCAAGACTCTAGGAAATGAGAATCTGGAGCAATCACATCACACAAGATAGATGTCTCATCTATTCTATCTGAGGTAGATACCTTCAACGGAACATTTTCAAGAGCATCCTTAATCCTTGATGATAGGTAATGGTTATAAACTGGATTAGAATTCAGGAATATAACACCATGTACAGATTTACTCTCCAGGTCAGTGACGAATTCAGCCATCTTACTATCATCTCCTTTTCTGATATTATAACATCTGTTAAGGTCAATAGTCTTTCCGTAACTTCTTAAGAGCTCATTTATCATTATCACTACAGACTGGACAGACTTATCATTAGAGCTGGATATAACCAGTGATGAACCTAAATTTTGAATTAAATCATCAGCAACTTTATCTAAAATATCTAATTTAAGTAAACTCTTTTTAGTCTTACTAAAAGAAATATAATCTCTTCCTGATCCAATTTTAGAATTTAAAATATTCCAAAGTTCTGCTATATAAACTTTAGAATGTGATGACTTAATAGGAATTCTGTGATCAGAATTAGCACCCGTTAGAGACAAATTTGATTCAAATGTGTAGAGTCTAGACATCTCTCTCTTGTCTCTGTTAACAACTCTTTGCTTAGTGAACTGTTGGTTAAATAAATCATGATTAAATGAACTACCTAAAAAATCATACCCAAAAGAAACAATTGTTTTAGCCTTAGAAAAATCATAAAAAGGAATATTTCTTTTTCCAAATGATTCTTGATTTGCATCAAGCATACCGGAGTAAGAAGAAGTGTCATATTCAACATGATTAATATCAAATTTTTTAGAAAACTTATTTATAACATCAAGGGTTGAAGGGCTATTGACTGAATGACTAACAATATAAATTTTATTTAAACCTTTTTTAGATAATCCTTCCTTAACAAAATTATCGACATCCCTCCAGTTAGATTCTTTATTATTTAGCATTGGGAATTGCAACCTCTGTCTATCATAAAGTGTTAGAACTGATGACTCTACCTGAGAAGATGTGCACCCTGCACTGATTTTAGAGTATTTATTTCCATCAATCTTGATTGGTCTACCCTCCCTTGTCTTTACAACTACACTACAGTAGTCACTTCCCATTGAATACGTTGAAGCATAATAATTTGCTAGCGTTGCATCAACATCTACAGGCTTATCTACATACGGAATAGCATACTTTACTGGTGCTTCACATGCTGCGGTAGAGACAGCTGCTAACCCAAAACCCATCATCTTCAGGAAATCTCTTCTAGAATTATCTGAGGAGTCTTTTATAGGTAAAAATTCTGGGAACTCACTTTCAGCATTTTTTACAAAAGCAGGGTCATTCTTTAGTTGTTCAATTCCTTTCCAATAAGTTTTATTTCCTTTCTTCATAATTAATAGTGACACTTAGAGCATTCCAGCCCACCAATATCTTCAACTTTTAAAGGTTCCTTAGAAGAACCCTTGTGAAGTTCAACTAATTTATCATAATAATCATTCCCTTTGGAATTTATTTCAGATTCTCTGTGACAGTTAATACACCAACCCATGGTAAGTTCGGAATACTGATAAACTACCTCCATTTCCTCAATAGGTCCATGGCAGGTACTACATTCTATACCTCCAACGGCAACATGTTGCGAGTGATTAAAATAGGCAAGGTCTGGGAGGTTGTGAACTCTAACCCACTCTATAGGTCTATTTTCTTCGTATGCTGTCAATATTTTTTGAATTTCTGGTTTATCAGTATTTATAACTCCATGACAGTTCATACAAATATTTACTGCTGGTATATTAGCTGATTTAGAAATGTTAACCCCAGTATGACAGTAATTGCAATCTATCTCGTACTGACCGGCATGAATTTTATGAGAGAAGGCTATGGGCTGGGTAGGTTGGTAATTCTGCTGAATACCAATAGTATATATACCATCGATACATGACTTTACAAAAACAGCAATAAATACGAAAGAAGCAATTCCTACAACCTTATTACTTCTTATAAAATCTTTGACATTAAATCCACTTTCAACTATCTCCTTGTCCTCGTCATCTAATAACTTTCCCTTCGTCTGGTTATCTTTTAGGATAACATATTTTTTTGAAAGGTTTGTGAACCTTAATAAGATGAAAACAAGAATTAATAATAAGAAAATATTTAAGCCAAGTGATAAGTAGAAATTATCTGATGAAATAGAGGTAGATGAGATGTCACCTCCCACATCAACTCCATCTACTACTGCAACCTGAATCTCCTTTGTGGATTCACTTTTGATATAGGTTAAAATAGAATTTAATTCCTCGTCCGAAAAATCAAATGAAGTCATTAGGGTCTGGTTGTATTGATTATACAGGTCGACAGCGTATTCGTCCCCACTCTTTATAACCTTTTGTGAATTTTTTATAAAGGCATATATCCATTCCTCAGACTGCCTCTCATGCACATCCCTAAGAGCAGGACCAATTAAGACATCATTGATTGCATGACATACTGTACAGTTACCTTTGAAAAGTGACTCACCATTACTTACAACATTTTGATCAAATGAGACCTCTTGCTCCTCTTGGGCGTTAATTTTATGGATAGTAGGTGAAAAAAGGGTGAGTGATATTATGCCAATTAATGGTAGAAAAAAACGACTAATTTTAGTTAGGTTTATGGTTAATTTACTAAGCATTTATAAGCCAATGTTTAATCACTGACAAATGTAATATCGGTTGCATTAACTTCAAAAAATTATGAGGATATATATTAATTTAGAATTATTCTAAATAATGATTAATATGGAGATTTCAAATCATTTTCTTTTATGATTCTTCTTAGAATTTTCCCCACATTAGATTTAGGTAAATCTGTAGCAAAACCTATGTGTTTTGGACACTTGTAATTAGTTAACTTTTCTTTACAGTACAGTTTAATTTCATCAGATGTTAGTGAGTCATCCCTTTTAACTATAACTGCCTTCACAGCTTCTGTAGTTTTGTCATCTGTAACACCAATTACCCCTACCTCTAAGACCTTAGGATGAGCTGATATGACATTTTCAACTTCGTTTGGAAAAACATTAAATCCAGATACCAGTACCATTTCTTTTTTACGGTCAACAATTTTAAGGAAACCATCAGAGTCAATTACAGCCACATCACCCGTAAGCAGCCACCCATCCCTAATTACATCATCGGTATCCTCCTTTCTATTCCAGTAACCCTTCATAACCTGAGGTCCTTTGACACAGAGTTCACCCCTATCACCTACTTTAACCTCATCACCGTTATCAGCAATTAACTTAATATCTGTATCTGGAATTGGTATTCCAATTGTTCCTATTTTATTTGTTCCATCAAGGGGATTAATTGTAACAACAGGAGAGGTCTCGGTCAAGCCATATCCCTCTACAAGGGGACATCCAGTTATTTCCTCCCATTTTAAAGCAACTGAGTCCTGAACTGCCATACCTCCTCCAAACGCTACTTTTAAGTTTGAGAAGTCAATGTCTTCAAATTTTGAGTTGTTCAATAGGCCATTAAATAAAGTATTGACTCCAGTTATAATAGAAAATTTTTGATTAGAAATTTCTTTCACAAAATTTTTCATATCGCGAGGGTTTGTAATCAAAATATTTCTAGCACCGAAATTAAACATCACCAAAGAATTACATACCAATGCAAAAATATGGTACAGAGGAAGGGCTGTTATAACTACCTCCTCACCATCTTCTAATAAGATATCCATACACTCCGAGACTTGCATAACATTAGAGATAACATTTTTATGTGTTAGCATAGCTCCTTTTGAGATACCAGTTGTTCCTCCAGTATATTGCAGGAAAGCTATGTCAGATGAATCAACTTCTATCCTTTTAAAAAAATGCTTTTTTCCCTGAGTAAGAGCGTCTTTAAATTTAACTGATGATGGTAGCGTATAAGTAGGTACCATCCTTTTTATATATTTGACAGCAAAATTTATAAATGAGCCCTTTAGCCCGCCTAGCATATCTCCAAGGTCTGAAATAATAATATGTTTTATAGATGTTTTATCTAATATCTTTTCCAAATTATAGGCAAAATTTGAGAGAATAAATATTGCTTTACATCCAGAATCTTTGAATTGATGAAGCATTTCGTCAGGTGTGTATAAGGGGTTTGTGTTAACAACTATTAAGCCAGATCTCAATGCACCGTATAAGACAACTGGGTATTGAAGTACGTTAGGAGTCTGGATAGCGAACCTATCTCCTTTTTCTAATTTGAGGCTATGAATGAGATAATTTGAAAATATTTTTGTTAATTCATCTAACTCAGAAAAAGTAATTTTTTTTCCCATATTTTCATAAGCAACCTTATGAGGGAATTTCTTGAATCCATTTTCAAAAAACTCAACTAGAGATTTAAACTTATTTAAATCTGTGTTTGGCTTTACTCCTGATGGGTAATTTTTATACCAAATCTTTTTCATTACGTTAGATTTAGGGGTTGTCTTTGTAATAATATTAAGAAAAATTTAATTAAAAAAAGAAAGGGGAAATCTAAATAGACGTCCCC
>CENJ01076096.1_pt1 | contig 24782 bp, 21 predicted proteins | sample 356161 | NCBI WGS metagenome assembly CENJ01 (sample SAMEA2619531, study PRJEB7988) | marine metagenome | biome: marine biome (ENVO:00000447); feature: surface water layer (ENVO:00002042); material: "saline water (ENVO:00002010), including plankton (ENVO:xxxxxxxx)" | depth 5 m | reverse complement strand
TCAACACAAAAGACTTCCAATCGTGACACTTTACGACTAAATGGGGTTCGCATTCTGAATGTAAATCAGAGAAAGTAGCTGAAACAGGTTCCCCGAGCGGAGCAGCATTACGTGATCAATGGTACGCAAACCGTGGGTGAATGCAAATTTAAAATAAGCCAGTGGTTGGTAGGTACGCGTTCCTCTCAGGACTCATGCTCACCTTTATCTTTTGAAAGTCGATATTTCTTGTTAGCGGCCAAGTAGACTCGAGTTAGAGCCACATGCATTTCCAGTTCACCTAAGTCATTTTTGAGCTCCCCTTCCCTTTTATTTGAAAAAGAGGACAATCGGTCTTGCAGATGTTTGAAGATTTTGACCTTCTCATCCATCCTTGTTTCCTGCAAGGCTACTTAGCCTCTATTAGACTTGATTTTATTCCAAATTTTTCTACGCGCGGGCTCGCTCGCAACAGGGTTTTCTCGGTAATTAGAAATAGTATTATACAGGCCTCCAACGGCTTTTTCCAAATCCTCTAAGTCGACATTATCTGCATTAAAATCGAACCACAAGTCGACAAACTTTTCCTCGATCTCACTCCGGAATTGATCGTCCATACCAATAACTCCTTTAGTAGTTTTAGTAGCTATTTTCGTAAGGCCCAGGGCTATAAATTACAAGAGCATCACCTCTTACATCTGAGCTACCCAAAGATCTTGATCCTTGTCATAGTTCCAATTCTTTTTAGACCTTGGCTTTGCTACAGCAATTGCTTGCTGCCAAAAGATTTCTCCTTCTTGAGATTCCTTCACTAGGTTTAACAAAATTTTCTGAAAATTGAGAAGTGTGGTTAACACGTTGTGTTGTCTCTGGACAATCGCTCCCACTCTAATAGACTCATCAACCAAAAGTATTCTATTTTCACCTTTCCCCTCCCAGCAAAATTTTGGAATTATCCTGAATTTAGTAATTCTACCGACAGTCATCGAGCAACTAACTTCCGCTGGATGTCCTTTATAAAATTGTTCCCTATTAAGAATTGTCCAATTCTTCGCCGCATAGTACTGATCTGCTCGAGCCTCTGGTTTGTTTATATAACCTTCCCATTCTTTTATCGAATTATCGATTGTTTCTTGAGATATTTTGAGATATCTATTCCATATTTTTTCAATAGGTTGCTGCTCTTTTTTTTCTCTGCCAACTGGTCTTGGTGGAATAAGTCCTTTTTTTAAAAATTCAAATTTCATATCAAAATAATCTTATTTATATTCAATTTTTAACTTTAATTCTAAATAAAATCTATAATATATTAAAATACAACATATTTTAGTTTTTTTCAAAGATAAATTGAAAAATTTCGAGATATTGTTGCTTGTAAATTGTAATAGTGTATTTATCTATATTTTTTTTTAAAAATCCATAAAAAAACAATTAACATAATTAATTTAGTAAGTATATTTTGCTTATTAATTTCAAATATAAATTTGAATATATATGTTATATAGGCAACAAAAAATTGAATAACCTATAGTAGTATTTGTTTTGTAATAAGCTAGATTAATTGTCTTGAGGGAAAAATTGTTTCGCTTTCGCGGAGGAGAGATCAGAGTAAGTGTCTTCCCAATCAAACTATCATACCCATATGGTGCTCCATAAAAGTGATAAAGGGCCATGGATGAGACCATAAAACCCACATAATTTGGCTATATTGAGACGATAACTAAAATACAAATGAATACTTGTAGTCTTTTTGGCCCTGAGTGCCCTTAGGCTTTAGTTTTATCAAAAACCATCTAAAGAAGAGATATCTTATGTTAATATTCTGCAATTACTTCCACAAACTTAATATCTGTAGTTCGGATCATATTTAATCCTTTGACATGCCTTTTGCACATTGTCGTAAGAATGAAAGGCTCCAGTTTTAACGACAGTGTCCTTTAAGTGCAGAGCTAACTTTTCATCGTTACTATCCAATCCACTGTTTTTCTCTACACCGGCGGCGACTACCATAGAAATTTTGTCACAATCAATATCTTTGAGTTGATCACATGCAACAAGCGCCATTACAATCCCTAGAGGTAAAATATTCCTCGTAACTGAAATCATGTTCATATCACCCATTTTTATTCAACCTTAGAACATATAATCTTACTTAGATCCGAAAAATTTCTATCTTAAGAAAAATAAAACGATATTTTTCAAGGATATAGTAGATCAAGGTAAATTTAAAATTTTATTTTTTAAAAAAGCGCTTCATGTTTAAAAAATCACTCAAATAGCTCTCGTCTTTCTTTGATCTTTACATTCAAATATTTTTATGTGATCTTTTACTAGCTTAAGCTGTTCGCCTATAAAAAATTTCATTACTCAAATTACATTGAGGACATTCACATGTGGTGTAAGATAGATCAGGCGATTTCATCAGAGAGCAATGAACTTGCCCTGCAAAGAATAGCTGCCGTAACATCACGACCAGATGGCTCAAAACAAGTATTCGCCAATAAATCGTTTTTTAGTAATGAACTACCCAAAAACAATAATTTAGATCTTCTAAGATTATTACATGAAGAAATATGGGGGAAAATTGCTCACCTTATTAATTTCAAAAATCCAGTAATCGATCATGCCTCTTTGCTAATAAAACCCCCTGGCAGTCCTGAGACCAAGTTACACCAAGATCGTCCATACTGGGTAAAAAGAGAAGAAACACCCTCAATCTTTTCGGTCTGGATTGCTTTAGGGGATATGACAGAGGAAAACGGTGGACTTTTAGTATCAGCGGACAATGAAGTTAGCCTTGAGGGGATTGTAGACTTCAACTCTGGCAAAGCACTGCCACATATTCAAATCAACGATCCAATTGGTGGATTTCCGCTCATTATTGAAAAAGATGTGGCGTGTGAATTCGCACCTGATATGAAGTTTATTCCATTAAAAAAGGGCCAAGCTATTGCCTTTGATAGTTTTGAACCTCACAAATCCGGTTCAAATTTTTCAAAACATTCTAGATTAGCTATGAAAATCGCTTACGCAGACGGTGCAAACAGCAAACAGTGGCTCATAGCAAATAATGTCCTAGAAGGCATGGTATAATCGATATCGTCATGCAACCTATTCATTCAATATAACCAGAGAAAAAGGGTTTAGTTACACCGATCATACTAGACCTGCCTATTTTAAAAATTCTGTTAGTGGTGAGGAGAACAAAAAATTAATAATCGTCTAAACAAGTGAAGCTAAAATCATCTATTCCAGAAAACTTGCGAAAACTCTTTACGTCTCCCTTCCACACTCAGTTGCTTTTTAACTTCGGGGATACCATTCTGCCGATAGGCAATCCCAAGATTATTAGAATATTACCTCAGCCTTTTACCTCTATATGCTTTTGATGTTTATCTAGAAGACGGGTATCTTTTATAAATTGTTTTTCCGTCAACTTAATTTACTCCCAAAAACAACGTGAAAACATATGATGTTGTCGTGCTCATATTGGCCCTAGATTTTATCTATGCAACTTCGCCGGTTTAAGATAGGTAAATTTTAATAATACTTTCTTAGTCACTCATCAAAGCTTAGAGGAGCTCATTGTACTGAGCTGGTCTTCTTACAATTGAGATAATGAATCTGGCAATATCGACAAAGAAGTTTAATGGCCACATGTAACGAGAGGAAAGCCTTCTTATAGTCATGGGTGCGTACGGCGGTTTAACCGACAAGGGATTGCAATAATAAATATTTAAATTAACTAATTTTTTATATTAAAATCAATGCGATAAGAAGGCGTTAAAAGGAAATTGGTACGACCGAGTGGATTCGAACCACCGACCCCCACCATGTCAAGGTGGTGCTCTAACCAGCTGAGCTACGGTCGTACTGTCAGAGGGTCGATATTCTAATTCGATAAACTGTGGTTTTCAAATTAATTGGCTATGGTCTTCTAGTGAAAATAGACTTAATCAACACGTGGTATAACGCTCATTTTCCTTATTATCGGTGGACCTGACATCAAACCTTGAAAACTTGGGCCCGACTCTTAAATATGACTCGCCGATCGATGTGCATCAACCGCTGTCTCGTCCTCATAGAGCTCCATGACCAAATACTTTCCGTCATCATCTTTGCACAGTTCATAAAGAAGATTTCCCGGCTCACTTGAGTTTACTTTGGAGGCCAAACTTAACATTGCTTCCTCAAATTTTTTTTTCACATCCTGGCTTTACCATCATTTGTGCTGTTATAGCAATCATTTTAAATCTCCCAAAACTTAATACTTACACTGCAATAAAATTTGTTGCTTAAGACTACGAATACGCATATTTCTTCTATAAATTAAAAAAAAAAACCGGATATGCTAACCCACCTGGACATCAAAAAGATACCTAGAGAACATCAGACAAAGTGTTACCTAAACTAGCTAGGACTATCTCAATAGTTCTCTATTAAAACAAAGATAAAACCATATAATACCTGACAATTCGGGACGGAAACTTTAAGATGAGTGAACAACAATTTTTTGATGACAGGATGCGATATCTTGCATTCATCGAAAATACTAACGAAAAATCTCAGTTTTGTGAGTTAGTCTTTCCGTATATCGAAAGAATAAGATGTGACCAAACCTGTGTAAAAATTTTAGATGCAGGAACTGGTGATGGATCAATAACCACAAACATAATTAGGGCCTTTCATAACTATCATCCTAATAAACTTTTATCTATCTTTGGAAAAGAAATAAGCTTCAAAGATCTTAAAAGTACCCTCAATAAATTATCAGATCGTTTTATGGAACATCCAAAAATGCTTGTCACACTTACTAATTTCAAATTTTCAGAGATCAAACAGTTACACAAAAGCGATAAAATAAACGGAAAAGATGTTAAATTTTTAGAAATTGAACTTTCAGGATGCAACAGTTATGACTTTCAAAAACAAATAATGAATGCCGAAGTTATTAAATTTATTACCCAATTCTGGGGGATTAATTCAAATAGCTCAGGAAATACACAATATACCAACCCTTGTGTTATAAATGTTTTTAGGAAAGACCATAGTAGAGTTGTTTTCAAAAAGTGCCAAAATACGAAAATGCCTGATAATTTTGATCTTATCATCGCATCTCAAGCATACAGATCAAGATCTACTCCAGAACGAAAAGTAAGCTATGTTATCGCCCCACTCGCACGTCTCCTTAGTGACTCAGGCGAACTTTTGATTACTCACTCAAAGGGCGGGGAACAAATTAATGACATTCTAAAGGTTGCTTTTAAAGATCTTAATGCGTTTCCTTCACTCGCTAAGGATTTGATATATCATTTACAAAAAGAACCAAAAATTGATAATTATCACTACGAATATTCAGTTCCGTCTACCTATCAATTCAAGTTTACAGACACCCCAACTGGGGCACCGTCTGAGCTTTTTGGTCGAGAAATCGATGCAAAAATTGAGGCGCTACTCTATTTCTCACAAATTACCGATCAAGAGATTAAGACCTTAAACCGTAACAATGAGCAATTTCTGAAGCTTAGAGCGTCTATCCGACAGTATCCTGAGTTAACTTTCATAAACGAATTCTTCACAATAAAGAAATTAAAGACAATAAGAAATCACTAAATACAAGTGCTTCGGTTCGTGAGGAACCAATAAATTGGAATATTGATGATGGTCGTGCCGATGCACTGACCGATGGTCTCTTCTTTTTACGCTACACCTTTGGTCTAAGAGGTGATGCACTTATCAGTGGATTAATCTCAAGTGGCAGTGAATATACTACTGCCACTGAGATTGAACATGAACTTGCTTTAGTCTTTGACGCCTCTGGTGATATCGATGGTGATGGGAATGTCGATGCATTAACTGATGGGTTGTTATTACTTCGTTATTTATTTGGATTAAGTGGTGATACCTTAACCGTAGGTGTTATTGCATCAAACGCAACACGAACTCCGGCTTCTGAGTTAGAAGGTTTTATTAATAATTTAATGCCCAGTGCCCCTTACATTACTTTAATTGGTAGTGCTGAGTTAGCCCATGAACAGGCAACGGATTATATAGATGCCGGTGCGGTTGCCAATGACTATGCCGATGGATCGGTTGAGGTGAGTGTGAGTGGCTCGGTTGATTCGGATCGTGCGGGTATTTATTTATTAACCTGTACCGCGGTTGATAGTGAGGGGAATGAAGCAAAACCAGTGACACGAACGGTCACCGTTGCTGATACCACTCCTCCAATTATTTATGCTCCTGAAAATCTAGAAACATTAGCACTAAGTGCCAGAGGAAACTCTGCGGAAGAGCATGACATTAGCTCTTTCTTAGAGAGCGCATATGCTCAAGACAGTGTTGACAAAGAAATTACTATCAATCACAAAGCGCCAGAAATCTTCCTGCTAGGACTCATAAGCGTAACTTTCTCAGCCTCAGATTCGAGTGAAAACGTTGCAAAGTCAGTAAGTGCAACAGTCTTTATAAAAACGTCGACTAACAATTTCTCAGCCAATGATCCCAGATTCGCTACGATTGATATCTCTAATATGCTATTTAAAGGCACGTTACTTTCTTCTGTTAGCTCATGTAATAAGTCATTAATAGCTCCTCTAATAGATTCGGTCATTTGATGCACTCCATTAAAGTTCATCATCGCAAATGACACCCTGCTCATTAAATCCTCACCAAATCGTATTTGAGGATTCATCGTGTTAACAGATGTAATAACATCTCCAGAGGATAGGTCACTTAAACATGCTGCGACCGTCGTGGACCCGACATCTAGCGAAACACCAAATATTGAATCATGGTATCCAGGCCACACTGATAAAATTTCGCTTCCTTCAAAAATAGCAACTGTTACTTTTCGACCACCTTTTTTGAGAATTTTTTGTAAGGTTTGAACGATACTAAAATTATATGTAAGGCCTGATAGCTCCCATTGCGCCTCCATAGCTTCCAATAAATAATTGATGTCTCCTTTTGGAATATCAATCTTGGGTTCATCCAGCTCGATATAATGCAAACGAATGACTCTTTCAATCTTGATTTTTCTTCTATCGACTTCCTTTCTTATAATCTGACTATGGATCTGACTTTGCATGGGGACATCTATAACGCAATCACTAAGAATAGTGGCTTGGCAACTTAAACGATTTTCTGGCTCTCTCAGTCTCTCTAAAGTTTTATCCAATCTCTCTATCTCGCTGAGACCAGATAAACTAGATTGTAAAGATGTTATTTGATGTTTAAGAAATGTTCCTTCCACGCATTTGACCTGGCACTTGCAGCAGATACCCCTCCCTCCATATACTGAATCAATATCAACACCAAGACTTTTAGCTGCATCTAGCAAAATCGTGCCTCGAGGGAACGTTCCTCTCTGGCCTGAGGGATTGAACGCAACTTTGATCTCACTGTCACTCATAGAAATCCTATCTTTAACTTCTTATCTTCTTCGACGTCGACCTTTCCTTCGCTCTCTCGAATTTTCAGCACCAGGCTCCCTGTCGGCATTTATCCAAATATTACAATCTGGATCATGACCAAGCATCACATCACCGCCTCTAATTGCCTGCATTACCTCAGCATGAAGCGGACTCGTGATTGCAGAAGTAAGGCCAGCACCCATTGCCATATTTAAAAATATGCCGTTTATCCCATTTCGATTTGGTAATCCAAAACTTACGTTCGACGCACCACAGGTCGTGTTTACTTTCAATTCATTTCTCAATCGTCTTAGCAGGCTAAAAACTTGTTTACCCGCAGAATTAATCGCTCCAATAGGCATCACCAACGGATCAACCACTACATCACTGCGGTGAATTCCATGATCAGCAGCTCTTTCCACAATTTTTTTTGCAACCAAAAATCTCTCATCTGGATCTTCGGTAATCCCCGTTGCGTCGTTTGAAATCGCCACGACCGCTGCATCATATTTTTTTACAAGAGGCAACACTCTTTCAAGAACCTCTTCCTCGCCAGTAACCGAGTTCACCAAAGCTTTCCCCCTTATATACAGACAGGCCAACCTCTAGAGCTTCGATAATAGAGGAGTCGATACTTAGGGGTACGTCAGTTATATTTTGTATAAGATCTTTATTTTATTCAGTATTCTTGGTTCGTCAGCAAGAGGTATTCCTGCATTTACGTCTAGCATATGAGCTCCTGCAGTCACTTGAGAAATAGCATCTGCTTCAACTGTAGAGTAATTTCCGAGCTTCATCTCCTCTGCTAGAATTTTTCTTCCTGTCGGATTTATCCGCTCACCAATAACAATAAATGGCTTATCAAAACCTATAGTTACTGTTCGTGTTTTTGAGGCCAATATTGTTTCAGTCATCGAATCACTCCTAAATTCTAATGCACATTAAAATCATCCCAAGATACAGAAAAGTTGCCATCCTGAATTTGATAGAGCCAATCCACAGATTTTTGTAAGCCCCCCAGAGGATACAGATGACATTTTTCAATTAAGCAATCTTTATCTGACGCAATACCCGTAACGATATCGAAAATCAATTTGCTTGGATTGGATGAGGGTGCCTTAACTAAACTTGAAAAAGGCGTGTTGCGCAAACTCATTTTAAGCATATCAACAGGATTTTTTTTCAAAAATCTGACAGACGGCCCTACACCGCATTGCTTCGCATGACGCACAAGGGTCTGTATCGTTGCTAGACCAGGAATTCCCACATAGATAGGCAATTTGTTTCCCTGATCCCTAATCGTCTTTTCCCATTGAAAGAGCGGCTTAGCTTCAAATAAAAATTGGGTAGCTAGGTACAATTCAGCATCAGTGTGTTGATTGAATTCATTTTTTTCCCTGATCGCCTGTTCGCACGCTTTAGGCGTTATGTCAGGACTGCCCTCTGGATGACCGGCAACTCCAATCCTATTAAATCCGTATTTGTCAAAAAGTCCAGTTCTCAAAATTTCTATTGAGGCAGTGAATGGACCAACAGGAATATCTACTCCTCCTCCTATAAGCAACGCCTCATTTACATTGGCCTCTTGCCTTAATTTTGCCAAACTCTCCTCAAAAATTTTCTCTGATTTTATAGATCTCGCTGCAAAATGAGGGATTGGACAATAACCCTCATTTTTCAATCGACATACCGTTTCAAGAGTGTCTCTAAAGTCCGAACCTGGTAAAAAAGTTACATAGACAGTCATTTTTGGTTTTAAAATTGTAGAAAAATTCTTAACCGCGCGAGCCCCAGCCGGAGTAACTTCTACTGAAGTTTTTTGCATGAAGGCTTGAATCGCGTGTTTTTTCGCTAAAACATCATTCAATTTTATTAAGTCCTTTATTCTTTATTAAAGTTTTAATATCTTCAACAGAGAATCTCTTCTCAATTTCTGAAGCAATAGAGGCAGCAACATCGGATAGCGTTCCTTGGGTTTCTGATAGACTTGTTTCTCGGCGCCAATCTTCTAAATATTGTTCACTACCCCCTCTTCCCGCTCTCATTGCTGCCCGATCAATTGCCACTTGGAATGGGTTGCTTAACATTACTTTCGCTTTGTCTCTTCCGCGTCGCACCGAGACTTGTGCTGGGATATCCCTCCAAAAAACTAATATTTTTTTCATTAAAAATTCAGTTTACAAATCAATGCTAATGCACGAAATGTAGAATCTGCCTTTCTATTTGAGACTCTAATTGAGCTAATCCAACATTCTTATGCTCAAATTTTAAATCAAGCTTTTTTGCTGCTAACTTGGCTTTCTTGAGGAGTTCTGTGTCATTTTTCTGAGATAGGTAGATCAATCGTGTGTTATTTCCAAATATTTGTTTCTTGATTTCTTCACTTATATCAAGACCCAACCCTCTATAAACTAACCTATCAAAATGAATCACTAAAAAATCCGTTAAAAAAAATGTTCCTACTTCTTTATTCATTAGATTTTCAAAATTCTTCTCACCTGAAAAAGTTTCATAACAATGCACTCCTGACAATCTTTCAATTTTATGACTATACAAAACTTCATCCAACGCACCTGCTGTTCCGCAGTCAGCATAGGCAATAAATATATTTTGATACATTTTCTTATGTTTCTTAATTTCCAAATCTACTGATGGAGCAATGAGATCTGGATGATTATGTAAAGCCGCATCCAGACACTTTAGGTCAATATGACTCCAACCATTTAACTTTATCAGAGCTATAATTTCCCCAGCCAGAGCACCACAACCAATAATCAAAGTTCTGTCTGCTTCAATTTTTGCATCATTTTCTACTGAGTAATTCATACTGCTACTTCAAGTTTTCTTCTTTCAGTAAGCAATCTGACTGCAGTAGTAGCAGCCTCAGCAGCATCTCTACAATATGCATCTGCACCCACAGCTTCACCAAACTCCTCATTTAACGGTGCGCTACCAACCAAAACGATATATTTGTCGCGTAAATTTTTCTCTTTTAATGCATCAACAACGACTTTCATGTAAGGCATGGTAGTTGTCAGCAATGCGGACATTCCTGAGATGTCAGGTTCGTGCTTCTCAAGCGCCGCAAGGTACTCTTCCACTGTATTATTGATGCCAATATCAAAAACCTCGAATCCAGCACCCTCCATCATCATCGAAACTAAATTTTTCCCAATATCGTGAATATCACCTTTCACCGTGCCAATAACCATGGTGCCTACGGGTTTTGCTCCAGTTTCGGCGAGCAAGGGCTTTAAAATTGCCATGCCACCCTTCATCGCATTAGCAGCAAGAAGAACGTCAGGAACAAACAAGATTCCATCTCTAAAATCAATGCCAACGATTGTCATTCCATCAACCAAAGCATTGGATAGCACCTTCTCCGCGGCCCATCCTCTCTCCAGAAGAATTTCGGTGCCTTCAATAATCTCTTCCTTCAGACCATCATAAAGATCATCATGCATCTGAGGGACAAGTTCTTCATCAGATAGCTCAGATAATATAATTTCTTCGTCATCAGACATTACAATCACCTCGAGTATTAATAATCCATATCCTTAAAGGATTCTTTTCGTTTATACATAAAATCTATAAGTTTTTCATCTATCTCAATATCAAGATTTGGTGGTTCATAATCCAGTAACACTTTTTTTCCAAATGGTGTTTGCTCTCTCTGCAGTATCTTTAGCTCCATCGGCTGTCCACTGCTCAAAACTATTATTATCAGCAACCGTGGATCGATAAAAAGCTGTCTCAAAATTTTTCAATGTATGTGCAGATCCAAGGTAGTGCTTCCCTGGCCCAATTTCCCTAAAGGCATCCATTGCTTGACCGTTATCTGACATATCCATACCACCAAGCAAAACCTCAATCATGCTTGCTTGATCACTATCCATCACAAATTTTTCGTATCCCATTGCTAATCCACCTTCTAACCAACCTGCAGTGTGTAACATAAAATTTACTCCCGCTAAAGCTGCTGTTTGGAGTGTGTTAGCTGATCATAAGCGGCTTGGGCATCAGGTATTTTTGATGCACATAATCCGCCACCACTTCGAAAAGGTACACCCAGTCTTCTTGCCAGTGAAGCTGCAACATACAAAATTTGACTAGGCTCAGGAGTCCCGAAAGTAGGAGCACCTGATGCCATCGAGACTGCTGCTGCAAATGTTCCAAAAACTACAGGAGCACCCGGCCTACATAAATGAGTAAAAGCAATCCCTGCCAGAGCCTCTGCTAATATCTGTGTGACAGTTCCAGTAGCAGTCACAGGAGACATTGCGCCTGCAAGAATAAACGGTGATATCACAGTTGATTGATTATTCCTTGCATAGACCTTCAACGAGCCAAGCATTGTAGAATCATAGGTCATTGGTGAATTAACATTTATCAGACTTGTAAATACGCAATTCTGATCTACAAATTCTTCACCAAACACTATCTTAGCCATGTCAACAGAGTCTTGAGCTCGATCTGGTTGAGTAACCGACCCCATCAAAGGCTTATCACTATATTTGAAATGACTATATATCATATCAAAGTGTGTCTTGTTGACGGGCAGATCAACCGGCTCGCATACTGTTCCACCCGAGTGATGAATAGCAGGCGACATGTAAGCAAGTTTTACAAAATTTCTGAAGTCATCGATCGTGGCATATCTTCCACCACCATGAATATCATAAACAAAAGGTGAGCCATACGCTGGAACTAGAACTGTATTATCACCACCTATCACAACATTTCGATTCTTGTTTCTAGCATGCTGAATATATTGCGAGGGAGCACTTTTTTGAATTATAGACCTACACAAACCGACTGGAAAACGAACACGCGTGCCATCAATATCAGCACCAGCATCCTTCCACATATCCAATGCTTCTTGATCATCCAGAAAATCAATACCGATCTCTTGCAATAAAATGTCAGCATTTTTTTCGATTAAGTCTAGACTTTCCTCACTCAAATACTCGAAATATGGAATCTTTCTCTCGATATATGGCTTTGAAGCCTGCGAAAATTTTTCACGTCTAGAGGCTCTTCTTGCATTGCGTCCTCCGCCTCTTCGAGATCTAATTTTCTGATTTCTATCAACCATAATTGACTCTCATTTGCCTCATTACACTTAACTCTTCAGCACTTTATTTTCAGGATCATATGGCGATTCAGAAATCACCCTCGCCTTATATTTCTTTCCTAAAATTTCAACTTTAAGCGACTCATCGATTTCTGCAAATTCTGATTTTACTATGCCCAGCGCCAATGATCTGTTTATGCGAAATCCAAATCCACCGGAAGTCACCCTGCCCACTAGTTTACCGTCTTTGAAAATACCCTCTGATCCTCTTGCATCCGCATCTTCAGTATCAATTATGTCCAGAGTCACGAACCGATTTTTATTTCCCTGATCGAAAGATTTTTTCAACGCGCTTTTGCCAGGGAAGTGCCTCTGGCATTACAGCCGCAGAATATAATTTTTTTTTCTTTCTTTTCCTGCCTCACAAAAGTCCAAGATTCTGTTCCGTCCAAAAGTGTAGTTTTTTGAAGTGAATCCCATCTCAGTAAATTCTTTTCTACGCTCCCATTTGGCGGTCTTACTCCAGTGTATGAAACTACCATTAAAAATATAAAGAATTGATAGGCTTTGTCTGCTAGGAGTCTTTCCTTGGCACTAGGATGCTTTCTAAGCCATTCTTTTCTCTCCCATGCCCAATCTACCATTCTTCCGTATTCATCCTCTGTTAAGTCTCTCCGTGCTCTCTCTTGGATATTCTGTGGCTGTGCTTTTATTTGAGGAATGTTATCTATCAATCCTTTGTCATAAGCAAACCAATAGATAAAACGAATCTGAGTTATATATCTTGCTATTCTAGAGGGAGACCATTCTTTGTGCTTGAGTGCCCAATCTGAAAATTTATTCAAGTCTCTAAAATCTATAGTATGAATATGCTTCTTAGGTATTTGATTAAAAAATTCCTTGAGAACATCTACCATGGCACAAGCTGCTTTTGCTTTTTTTACGGTATACTTTCCTTTTCCGAGCTTTACCTCATTTATCGCTATTTTTCCCTCTTTTTCTAGCTCTTCGTTTCTTTCTGCTAATGAAGTTATGTATTCTTTGTAGTCCTCTGCTATATCTATAATATGAGTCTTTTCTGTGGGTGCTATGCCTTTTGAAATCTTGTCGTAGAATTGTTTATAAAGCTTTCTAGCTCTTCTTTTCGCTTCTCCCTTTTGATTTGTTCCATCTTCCGTAAGTTTCAGAGAATACCAATGATTCTTTTGCTCAATCTTGCTATAGATAATGCGATACCATTTTTTGCTGTTCTTTAGCTCTCTAATTCCTATGGTGAGATGGTCTTCAACCAGTTCTTTCTGTGTTAATTCCATAACAAAATGTCCCAAAAGTGTCCCAAAGAATTTTGAGACAAAAACTTCTGCACCGCCTCTGGAAGCCGCATTATCCGTGGTGTTTTGAAAAAAATTGAGGTTTTTTGATCTAAGGGGATGGGTATGTCAAGGTGGTGCTCTAACTAACTGAGCTACGGTCGTATCGCTTAATATTTCTTTTAACACGGTTTCCGCTCGCCTATTAGGCAGCCTAGAATAATAACAGCATAAACATAATATGTGTCAATTACATTAATAATAATAAACTTCTCAAAGCCTCCAGTAACACTATACTTACAAATATTACATCCAAAGACAGAACTTTCCTTGTTGTCTTTCGAAAATTTTAATTCCTCGCCACTTCTCTGTTTCTCTGTAACTATTTTCGTGTCACTAAATCTTAGTAGATTTTTAGAATCGAGCCGAAACATGATAAAAGTACTACAAGAGCTCACTGAAATGTCAGACGGCCGCCAAACTGGACTCGCGCAACTGCCTTAATTTATCTCGAGCCTGAGCAGCTTTTTCAAATTCAAGATTACGGGCATGTTTGTACATTGTCTCCTCAACATCGGCGATCTGTTGAGCGATATTTTCAATAGCGACTAGAGATTTTGCTTCACTTCCTTTCAATTTAACGGAGTAGTTTTTTCCGCTACGATTTTTATTTGTCCCAGCGTAAGCTCCCTCCATAATATCTGACACGCTTTTGATGATACTTTTTGGTGTAATTCCATTATCTTTGTTGTGTTCCTGTTGAAGTGCACGACGCCTTTGCGTTTCATCAATTGCTCTCTGCATCGAACCAGTTATTTTATCTGCATACAGAATTGCTTTTCCTTTTAAATTTCTAGCAGCACGACCAATCGTCTGAATTAATGACTGCTCAGAACGCAAAAACCCCTCCTTGTCTGCGTCGAAAACAGCAACCAGCGAAACCTCCGGCATATCCAAACCCTCCCTCAACAGGTTGATTCCAACCAGCACATCAAAGTGGCCCAAACGCAGATCTCTGATAATCTCAACTCTCTCAACAGTGTCAATATCCGAGTGTAGATATCTCACTCGCACATTGTGTTCAGCAAGAAACTCAGTTAAATCCTCTGCCATCCGTTTCGTCAAGACCGTAATTAAAACCCTCTCACTATTATTTGCACGTTCACGTATTTCAGAGAGGCAATCATCCACCTGACTTAGTGCTGGACGGACGTCTATAAGAGGATCTAATAATCCAGTTGGTCTCACAACTTGCTGTACGACCTGGCCTTGATTAGCCGCCTCATAACGGCTGGGTGTCGCCGATACAAAAATCATCTGCGGCGCTAATAATTCCCACTCGTCAAAACGCAAAGGACGATTATCAAGCGCTGAGGGTAGACGAAATCCATATTCAACAAGAGTCTCTTTACGCGACCTGTCTCCCTTGTACATTGCTCCCAGCTGAGGAACTGATACATGAGATTCATCAATAATTAGGAGTGCATTGTCTGGCAAATAATCAAACAACGTAGGCGGAGGATCTCCGGGTGCCCTACCCGATAGATACCTGGAGTAATTTTCTATTCCATTGCAATATCCCAACTCCCTCATCATTTCGCTATCATAACGAACCCTTTCTGATAATCGTTGCGCTTCCACCAACTTGTCAAGAGAACGAAGCTGCTCCAAACGTTCCGCCAACTCTTCCTGGATTCGATCAGCAGCCTCAACGACACGCTCCTTCGGAGTTACATAATGAGTCTTTGGATAGACTGTGATCCGTGGGATTCTTCTCAGCACCTCACCCGTAAGTGGATCGAATAAAGTTAAATTTTCGATCTCATCATCAAACAACTCGATACGGATTGCCTCATAATCAGAATCTGCAGGATACACATCGATCACGTCTCCCCTAACTCTGTAAGAGGACCGATCAAAATCAATATCATTCCGTCGATACTGTAGTTCAGCTAACCTACGCAAGATAGCACGCTGATCGATCCGCTCTCCGCGAGAAAGGTGAAGCACCATTTTAAGATAGAATTTTGGGTCCCCCAAACCATATATCGATGAAACGGTGGCAACAACAACTACGTCATCACGTTCCATCAACGCTTTTGTGGCTGAAAGACGCATTTGTTCTACGTGAGCATTAATAGAGGCATCTTTCTCTATAAATGTGTCTGACGAGGGAACATAGGCCTCCGGTTGATAGTAATCATAGTAAGAAACAAAATACTCCACCGCGTTATTGGGGAAAAAACTTTTAAACTCCCCATACAACTGGGCCGCTAAAGTCTTGTTGTGCGCAAGGACTATCGTGGGGCGTTGCACACTTTCTATAACTTTTGCAACAGTAAAAGTTTTCCCTGATCCTGTTACACCCAATAACGTTTGGGCAGCGAGCCCGTTTTCTAAGCCTTCCACCAGGCCAGCAATTGCAGCAGGTTGATCGCCGGCAGGCACATAATTGCTCACAACTGAAAAAGGTTTTGCGCCATCGCTTAGCATTGCTCTTACCAATCGAACTTAAATATAAAATTTGACAATGATACCATTTCAAATCTTCTTGTTGCCTGTCGCCATATCTGTAAACCACCTTACCTCAAAAACAATAACCGCAGCTCTTTAACAAGGCAGCGTTGACCCTTATGCTTGGCCCTGACGGGACTGTAGCTGCGTTTCAAAACAAATTAAATTTCCTTACAACTTGGTCTATAAATATCACTCAGGAATCTATTTAGTTATTTCTACGTTAACTATTGCAAATTAGAGCCATCTCACTTCAAGATTACATTAAAGAAAATTTAAGGAAAGTTGGTTTAAAAATTGAATGTGCTTTTACATTAACAAATATTTGAACAAATGGTCGAATCGAGACCACAGGTTGACTACCTGTTTGCTCAGCTCTAAAATGCGACTTGTAAATAGCGTAGACGTTCCGCCTTAGCTCAGTTGGTAGAGCAAATGACTGTTAATCATTGGGTCGCTGGTTCGAGCCCAGCAGGCGGAGCCATTCAAAACAAAGTAAGGGCTTGTATGCAAAGCGTTATAACCTCTTTTTGGAACTTTTAACTGATTTCTTGCGAATTTGACTTCAGATTCCCCTGAACAGTTATTCGGTCCAACCAGCACATTTGTCAAGTGCCCTATGCATAGTTAGAATTCTGCTATTCGCACCTTTTTGACTTCTTAAATATTGCTCGTTACATCACTTAGCATTCCCGGAGAGAATGGCCTCAACACTTATTCTGAGCTCCACTTTCATATCGAAACCCATCATCTTTGCATAATCTATACCAAACTCATCACGCATAATAACCCCACGAGCGTCTGCACCGCATGCTTCCCTCATTTTAAAAGGGTGGAACATGCACTTAAATTTCACAATCTCAAGGGTAAGTGGTTTTGTTACACCATGCAGTGTTAATTGACCTTGCACCCTAGTGGGAGTCTGATCAACAAAGTCCACTAAGCGCCCAGTAAACGTGGCGGTCGGGAATTTTTCCACATCAAACATATCCTCATTTTTAGCATGATCGTTCATTTTCTCGTGACCAAAATCTATGGTAGCCATGTCCATAGTTACGTCTACACTACCTAAACTTGCTTTCTTATCCAGCCTTATCTCTCCAGAGGTTGAGTTTATTTTCCCCCTCCAGAACGATAATCCTCCCATGTGATCCGCCTCAAAAGACGGATAAGTATGATTTGAGTCAATTTGATAAATTTTCATTTTTGAAACGGACTGCTCTGCAACTAACACCAGAAAGAATGTAAAACCATACCTTAAGATATTTAGAAACATGTGATCCCTCTTTAATTAAGTATTAAGACACTTTAGCTGTTAAAAAAATACCCATTTTAGCTCTGTAAACTGCTTCAAATCTCTCTCATCATCACCTCAGAGTTGAAGCTCTCTCCCCATCTGGGTATGCAGGAGGTGGTTCGTGGAGACTAATTTTCGTATTTTAGAATAAACCTTTCGGAAAAAAAACTCTCTTAACTCACCCTCGTTCTGGCTTCGCCTTGTTCAATTAATTACCTTTTCTCGGTCTTCTGTAGCCATTACAGCGTTGGCTTATGAATCTTTGTGAAATCTGGTGAGTAATTTATGCTCACTATACAAACCCAAATAAATGGAAAGTTATGATCACACTTTACGCAAATCTCTTTACTTACTTCCCCAGTCCATCACAGTCTTGATAACCTTCAGCTGACTCAATTGATTAAAGAATATCACTCATTGGATATCAATTACTGACTGATCATAATATAGGGTGCCAATATTAGCACAACAGGCAATGTCCAAAACTACCAAAAAATTTTACCTCTATAATGAGGGGAACACCCCCCACTGTTCGATAGATGCAATTCCTGCTTCCTCTAGGGCTCTAAAATATTCTACATTCAATAGCGGAGTTCCCAAGGGATGCTCCCAGCTGCCGTTTACATCGCCCAATAGTATTGCCACAAAGTTAGCCTCACTAAGACCAGGTGAGGTGAACCTAAGCCCCTCCGAGTACCACTCTACAAAGCTCCTCGACAATGTATACTCTCCACGAGCCTCATCCCAAAAGTCCTCTATCTCGGGGACAAACAACCACTCCTGCGGGATCGATTCAGAGAGACCCACCGCAATCTTTAGTGCGGATAGCGCGTCGGCGCTCGTAACTCTGCCATCTTTGTTAATATCAGCTGCTATGTACTGATATGGAGACGTTGGGTATGCCTCGTCAAGATTAGGATTAATTCCTACCGCGATCTTTAATGCCGCCAAAGCATCGGCAGAGGTTACCACCCGGCTCGTATCCTGGGAATCAAGATTCCTCGTTGCCGCTATGACAGCGTCGCCAATTGCCTTACTAACTAACGAGTAATGTCCGTCTGAGTCACTTTCTGCAGTTGCGAGCAATTCTCCAAGACTTTCGCCGCCGGTAACGCCTAGAACATTAAACTGGACACCATCTAATAAGGCATGGCTTGCCCAATGATAAACCCTACCTGAGATAGGGAGAAAGTCAGCCATGTCCACAAACAAGCTCCCTGAGGAAACAACTGCAGACTCAGGTGTCAAATTATTCGCAGATGTTGTAAACGCCACAGAAAACCCAGACGGGGACAAGGTTCCACTTGTCACCCAATTATTGGCTAAAGCACCCGTCTGAGAAGCTGAGGCAATTTTATATTCACCACTCTGGACATCCAAAACAACTAGCTGCTGAGCACCACTCGAACCAGCTACCTCCTCCGAAAAGGACAGTATCGCAATGTGACTCCCACTATCTGACGCAGAAAGAAACTGCGCTCCGTCACTCATTTCACCCAAAGAGGGAATATCAAGCCGGGTTATCTCGCCTGCCCGAGATCGGGCGAACACATCCTTACTGCCATTTGTATCACCGTCGGCTATTATTTCGGACGTGCTACTGAAAAATGCTCCACCACTAGTAAGACCAAAATAATCTGACTTGGACACAAAACCTGAAGCAGTTCCATCAATATCTACAGACTGTAAATGATAAGTCATTTCGTCCAAAGTTCCCGATTGATGGATTCTTGCGCTCCACACATAGGCGTCACTCCTGTATCCACTCTCTGTGGAAAGATTGGAGGAGTTTGTATCAATCTTTGACGGCGAAACAAAAGCAGCATCCGAAACAAATGCGATACGTACCTCATTGTCAGCGACAAAAATACTTTTAAGGTAAGTGGGTTCATTGACCTCTCCACCACCTGGATAACTAACCCGTGTTACAACAGACGTACTTAAATCAACTAGGTATATATCGCTGGAATCATTTGTATCAGGCTGATTATCTGGAGCTAATTGAGGATTTGATGTCTGAATCGCAAGGAATCTCCCAGACCGGTCGATCTTAAAATTTTCAATGGCTACATCCCTCAACTCGGTATGAATAGCAAGCAGATCATCTAAGACGGTTTCATCGCTTCTAAGCATCATTAAGCGCGATCCCTCGATACCCTTATTTGCCACCAAAGCCAAACAGCTCCAGTTGTTCGAGGAGCCGATTATTTCCGCCTTAGTAATATCAAAATCGCGCGCACTATTAACGCCTCCCACCAGTGCATTTAAAGTGCTTACATACTCGCGATTTAAAAGATCATAAACAAAATAACCATAATTAAGGCCATATGAAATATCAGCATCATCGGTGTAAGTGGCCCGCACCAAGAGATATTTTTCATCATTTGTAAAACCATGACTTTCCAGTAATCGGAGGGTCGCCCCTCCCAGGGATAAGCCGGCTATGTCGGGTGAAGTCACCTGAAAAAACGCCATGCTATCCCGCCTTTCGTTCAGTCAAATGAAACTTTAGGGTACTTTCCAAAACAAATGCCTTAAATACCCACAAAAACATCACCTGAGGTGAGAGGATCACTTTCAGGGTCCATTTGAATTCTTGCGATCGTGAGCGCCTCGGAGTCACCTGACCCATCACTATCAAATAGCAGAAGTCCCTGGGCGGTATCGAAGATGAAGTGGTCATTGTTATCGAGTGCACTAGCGCCTGCCCCGAAGACGAATGACGCGTCATCCACAAGGCCAGAGGAGGCAAGACCCAACCCCTCAGCAGAAATACCAAAAGATGCGAGATCTACCACAAGAAGGTCCTCACCTGAAGTAAAGTCAGTAATTAGATCGGCATCGATCTCATCACCATTGTAACTCATCACAAATGTATCTGCGCCTTGACCACCGGTGAGCGTATCAACCCCGCCCGCTCCCTCCAACATGTTATCGGCCATGTTTCCACTCAGCTTATTGTCAAGGCCGTTACCGATCGCAATTGTATCTGCTATCCCTACAAGATCAGCGTTCTCGATATCCGCTATCAGCAAAACATCAAGATTTGAGCGGATTGTATCTACACCACCGATATCGATTATTGTGTCTAGGGTATCACTGAGTACATATATATCATTACCCAGACCGCCCTCGAGGCGATCCGTTCCAAGCCCTCCGGCCAATATATTATCGCCACCGTTACCAACGAGGTTATTGTCAAGGGAATTACCGCCCGCGGTGAAATTGCCTTCACCAAGAAGAGTAAGATTTTCGATGTTAGAGGCCAGCGTATAACTGGACTCAGCGAATACCGTATCAATACCCTGAGAGGACCGTTCCACTATACGGTCTGCCTTAGAGTCAACTCGGTACTCGTCATTTCCGATTCCACCAATGAGCGCATCCACACCCTCACCACCATCTATTACGTCATCCCCGTCCTCACCAAACAAAGAATCTCTACCGGATGCGCCAATCAGGGTGTTGTTGTTTTCGTTTCCAACCAGGATATTGTCAAGTTCATTCCCTGTGAGGTCTACAGCCGATACACCCGCTGCTTGGAGGTTCTCAACATTATCTGGAGCTTCAAGGGATATCAAAGACAAGATGACGTCCTCCCCACCTGCGCCCCCAGAAATGACTTCCAGAACAACATCGCTTGGTTGATCCACCAAATAGGTATCGTGCCCGGGGCCTCCCATCATAAAGTCAGCCCCCCCACCACCATCAAGGTAATCATTGCCGGCAGATCCATCAAGGCTATCGCTGCCAGAACCACCGATCAGCCTGTCATTACCCAACCCTCCGAGCAGACTATCATTACCAGCATTCCCAACCAGTGTGTCATCACCCCGATTTCCATAGAGTGTATCTTCGCCTACGCTTCCATAGAGCTCATCAGCGCCAGCTGTACCTGAATTAAAACCTGAATCGCCCTCAACCTCTAATTCAAGTCGCCAGTTGGTGGCGATATTTTGTTCATCCACAGCCTGAATACCGAGCGCACCGATGGGTCCGTTAACATTTTCAGTAAGATCGAACCGCAAACGTTTAAGTTGATCAAATGTGAGTACCTGACCCATAGACAAGGACGAGGAGTCCATCGATATCACCCCCAACTGAGGCAATTCAATAACACGTACTGTAGTTATAATACTCTCTGGATCAGTCGGCTCAAGGACATCCAGAAGCATCGAATTATTTTTTGGGTAGTCAATAATCAGTTTACTTGACTCTGTTGCAAACCGAGGAGCATCATTAACTGGGGTAATGAAAATATGGAGCGATGACTCAGCGGAGACACCATCGACATCAGTGGCACGGTACCTGACATATCCAGCATCACCGTTAGCATCAGTCGCGGTTTGATAGTATAGCTCCGTAAACTGATCAGGAGAGAAGGTTGACCCGACAGCGACTAAATTACCATTTTTATCAAGTACAGAGCCCAAAGAAGGCAACTCCAAAATCTCCACAAAAAATTCACCTTGAGAATCCGAGATCTCTGCAAATTCATTTCTAAACACATCAGCAAGACGAACCAGTGATGTCGAATCAGCGTTAAAAATTTCTTCCATCTCAGGCCTACTTAACGTGCTCACAGAAGAATCTGTATCAACAGCAATTGAATTTGGACTGGTGTTAGAAACCCCTACCCAAGTTGCAAGATTAACCACAGTCTCCAACAGTGGACGCCCATTGTAGGAGCCAAAATTATCTAAATAATCCTCAGATAAGATTGCCCAATGATCTCTGACAAATGTACCGTCATCATTTGTGTCTGCCTTCCGCTCTGCAACAGTATCATTGTGTGCCCAGTCCAGTGACGTGCCGATACTGTCATCAGCATCCTGTCCATCCACCCCAAACTGGCTTACAACGTTACCATTCATAATTACCTGGTAACCGTCATCCCCATTAGTGGATGCACCTACAACAACTGTGTTTACTCCTTCTTTGAAGTTTGAGCTGGGAAATTCCGCCTGAGTGAGCGCAAGGTCTCTCACGAGATAGATAAAGCTGTTACTCACAGTCCCTAATGAGCGAATTTCCTCGAAAAAATTCTCTCTTTCGGAAAAAGGATCCCCGTTTTGCATATAATTTATCGAAATGGCATTCTCATCTGCAAAATCTACCGAACCTGACACATATAACTCAACAACCTTAACAAGAGGAGCCGGAGCATTAGTCTCAATGATCTTGGTTATCGATACAGTTCCCACAGGTAAGTCTACAGAATTTTCAGGTAATTCAGTGGAGTCGCCAACATCGCCAACATTATTTTCAGGAGGCGAAACAGCTGGTGACGTTTCGCCAAACACATCACTGATTCTTATATCCGACCCAACATTCCACTGCCGATTCCATGCTCCTGTACCTGGATTCCACCAAATTGTTCCTGCGTCGATTTCACTAGCTGAGTCTCCTGTAGCAATATTATCATTGAGATCCTCAAGCTCTCCGTCAACCCTCCAGCGATATCGAAATTGTTCCGTTGGCACATCCTGGAGTGACACAGTCCAACTCCCATCTCCGTTACTGGCTGCAAATCCCTGTGGATGATATGGGTCCCAACCAAATAAACTTGAGTGAAGTCGCACTTCAGTAGCTTCAGAAGGACCTATCAAAGTAAGAACCATAGCGGTGGATTGGTCTGTACTCGGGGGGGCTAACTCCTCTTTTGCTACGACATTTACCTCGCGTTTGACTGTAATTGCCTCATTACCAGCTTCATCAACGGCGTCGTAAGTAACAACATAGGTGCCCAGCGTAGAGGTATCAACTTCGGTTCCATCTATCTCCACCGCCTCACCGGTATCGGCGACTGCGCCCAATTCGGCATAAACGCTGCCTTGCACAACCGAGACTATGGGATCTCCGTTTATAGTGATTATGGGAGCAGTAGTATCTGGCTCAGAGGGATCAAGCGGCGGAAAGACCGGAATTATCGCTGGGTTCTCAGGGTCAGTCGGTGCAGCAAATAAGAGTGGAATGAGCCCCGCATCCTCCTGTATCACCAACTCTCGGGGATCTTCAACGATTGGCGCCTGATTGTCACCGAACTGCAACGTCAAGATATCTGAAGCCTCTTGTCCGAACTCATCAACGGCCTCAACTTTCAGTTTTAGTTGCCCTTGATAGTCCGCGGGCGGCGCACCAGAAAATGTCCCTGTATCCGGGTCATAACTCAACCATTCCGGCAACTCGCCGCCGGCAGCGTCACTGACGCTAATAGTCATGTCGGTGGAAGATTCTCCATCCGCATCTGTAAAAGCATTATCAGGAAGTTGATAATCAATACCCATACCACTTTGGAGCTGCACATTGATATCAAAAAGAGAGGTATTCGCGACCGGCGGCGTATTTCCTACGGTCTCTCCGAGACTAACCTCCCCATCAGAAAAAACAAGCCGCTCAATACCTGTGAGTAAATCAGTACCCTCATTCCCACCAGAAGTCTTATTGTCCACCACAGTTATTGTCTCAGTGTCCGCATCCCATGAAATCGAGTATTCAGCCGTCGCACCGCTAAATTCTGCTATATCCTGCCCGGCTCCCCCCTGCAAGATGTCGTTTCCTATCCCGCCATAAAGGCGATCATTCCCCTGCCCTGCAATTAGCGTATTCGCCACATTGTTGCCGACTAGCCTGTCATCGCCCGCCCCTGAAACAACATCCTCAATTGTGCTCCAGCTAGCAATTTTATGTGTTACAGAATTGGCGGCAATGATTCCCTCCGACAAGTTCACATAAAAATCATAGCGAAGAGGAGCGCCATTGATCCTATCAATACCCTGCTCGTCCTCGAGAATCCGGCCAGAAGCGCCAGTAAAACCCTCATCTGTGAAAATGTAGGTATCATTACCATCGTCCCGCTCACCGTAAAGACGCAAAGACAAGCTCTGGATGGTACCCGCCTCCTCAGCACGAGTATCGGTGACGCTTATCGTCCAAATCCCTGTGGCGTCCTCTCCCCAGAACTGTACACTCGAAAAATCCCAGAGGAGATGCGTCGGTATCCCACTCGCCTCGCCGCTAATACCGAATCCATTTGCCGAATTGACGGTTGGACGATCCATCAATGTTGAAACAGTTCCATCGGGCGAGGTAAGAGTAATAATAAGGTCCCCCATGCGCTGATGCCTAAGATCAATCCCAAGCTCAACATGCTCCACAGAGAGATTGTTTTCGATCTCAAAGGTGGTGGTGAA
>CENJ01017774.1_pt1 | contig 24847 bp, 26 predicted proteins | sample 356161 | NCBI WGS metagenome assembly CENJ01 (sample SAMEA2619531, study PRJEB7988) | marine metagenome | biome: marine biome (ENVO:00000447); feature: surface water layer (ENVO:00002042); material: "saline water (ENVO:00002010), including plankton (ENVO:xxxxxxxx)" | depth 5 m | reverse complement strand
GTGCAAAACGCAGGATGGCAATTGTCCAATTCTTTAATAAGCATTGGACAAGGTGGGTGGTTTGGTTTAGGCCTAGGAAATAGTTTTCAAAAAAGCTTTTTTTTACCTGAAGCTCATACGGACTTTATATTTGCAATCTTAGTTGAGGAACTTGGAATAATTGGAGGCATGTTGTTAATTTTTTTATATATGACTTTGTTGATTGGAATGATTTTTATATCTTTTGATTCTTTTAAAAAAGATAGATTATTTCAAGGATATGTTGTGTTTGGAGTGTTTCTTTTAATATCAATCCAAGCCTTCTTTAATATTGCAGTAAACATTGGACTTTTGCCTACAAAGGGCCTTACATTACCTTTTATCAGCTATGGAGGAACAAGTATTATTATAATGTTATCTTTAATGGGGATCGTTCTGAGAATAAATAATGAAAACAAAGTTCTTTAAATGAAATTCTTAATCGTTGCTGCTAAGACTGGAGGTCATGTATTTCCTGCTGCAACAGTCAGCAAAAAACTTTTAAATAATAGTCATCAAATTATTTTGATTGGAACTGGAAACAAAATTGAAATAAATGCATATAAGGATCTAAATTCTAAGCAATATAAACTTCACATGGATGGCTTTAGAGGAAAAAATGTTTTCATAAAGATTAAGGTGTTATTTCAAATCATTACCAATATATTCTATTTAACAAAGGTAATTAAAAAAGAAAGAATAGATGCCATGATTGGCTTTGGTGGTTTTATTAGCGTACCAGCAGGCATAGCATGCTTCGTAAAAGGCATTCCAGTTTTTACTCATGAGCAAAACTCTGTGATGGGTTCAGCAAATAAGTTACTCTCAAAATTTGCTGTAATAAATTTTCTAGGATTTGAGATTAATAACATAAATAACTCTATATTTTCAGGAAATCCAATTAGAGACTCTTTTAGAGATTATAGTAAAGATTCGACCGAAGAATCAGAAAATAAAATCAAAGTTTATATTACTGGTGGAAGTCAAGGTTCTAAATATATCAACTTAAACATACCTCATGCATTGGAGCCATTGTCGAAGCATTTGTTAATAAAACATCAATGTGGGTTAGATAATCTTGAAAAAGTAAAAAGTGAATATGAAATAAAAAATATTGATGCAGAGGTTTTAGAATTTTTCAATGATCCTGAAGAACAAATAAAATGGTCAGATTTTGTTGTCTCAAGAGCAGGAGCGCTTAGTTTGTCTGAAATTACTTCAATGAAGAAAGGTGCTTTAATGATTCCTCTGCCAAATTCTATTGATAATCATCAATATAAAAATGCAAAAAAAATTGAGGATATGGGTATGGGTATTTTGCATGAAGAAGATGAAGATATAAGTTATCTCACTGATAAAATAAATGAAATTATTAAAGATAAAAAATATATTAACTGGAATAAAAATGAAGCTACAAATCATGTAAACGCAGCAAATGTAATAGTGAAACAAATTGAAGAATATCTTAATAAATGAAATTTTTTAAAAAAGTAAAACATATCCATTTTATAGGAATTGGTGGAGTAGGAATGATAGGCATTGCTAAAGTATTGCTGAAAAAGGGATACAAAATATCAGGTTCTGACATATCAGATTCACTTGAATTAAGGAAATTAGAAAAACATGGTGCAAGGGTATTTATTGGTCATTCATCTAAAAATATTAATGGAGCAGATTTATTGGTTACATCATCAGCTATAAGCAATAGAAATCCTGAATTAGTTCAGGCAAAAAAAGAGTCAATAACATCAATTCCTAGAGCTGAAATGCTTGGAAGCTTGATGATAGGATATGAAAGTATTGCTGTAGCTGGAAGTCATGGGAAAACAACTACCACAAGCATAATTGCAAAAATATTAAGTGTTGCAAATTTAAGTCCAACTTATGTTGTTGGAGGAAAAGTTTTAAGTACTGATGAGAATTCAGATTTAGGTCAAGGAAAATATATTGTTGCTGAGGCAGATGAGAGTGATGGCTCGTTTGTGCATCTCCAACCAGATGTTGCAGTTTTAACAAACATAGATGACGATCATCTTGTTCATTTTAATAATATATTTGAGAATCTTTTAGATTCATTTGTGCTTTTTTCAGAAAATGTACCTTTTTATGGATATATGGTTATTAACGGCGATGATAAAAACATAAAAAAAATCTCAAAAAGAATATCTAGATCACAGGTCCTTTTTGGAGAATCAAAAGATTGTGATTATAAAATTATTAAAATTAATTCAAAAAATGGTAGGCAAGATTTTCAAATTTTTGATAAAAAAACAAAAAAGACACACAAATTTAAAATTAACCTTCCTGGAAAGCATAATGTTTTTAATGCAACAGCTGCAATCGCTGTAGCGTTAGAAGAAGGGATTTCAATTAGTTCAATAAAGAGTGGTATCTCAAATTTTACTGGAGTTGGAAGGAGATATGAAAAGCATGATATTAAAATTAATTCAAAATCGATAACATTAATCGATGATTATGGACATCATCCATTAGAAATAGAATCAAATATTAAAGCATACAAGGAGGAGTATAAAAATAAAAAAGTGTGTATGGTATTTCAACCTCATAGATTTTCAAGGACCGCACAGCTTTTTGATGACTTCATAAAAGTATTAAAAAAAACTGATTCATTGATAATGCTCGATATATATTCAGCAAGCGAGAAACCTATCAAAGGCATAAACTCAAAGACAATTGTAGAAACCTTAAAACAAAATGGTCACAAAGATGTAATCTATTTAAAAAATCATGATCAAATAATAGATTTGATAAGCGATAAAAAGGATACATTTGATATATTAGTTACTCAAGGTGCTGGAAGTGTGTCAAAAGTTTGTGAGATTATTAAAAATCGATGGGAAGCATAAACAAAATTGGAGTTCTTTATGGAGGCTCTTCATCAGAAAGAGAAATTTCTTTGCAGAGTGGGCTTGGGGTTCATAAAGCTATTATAGAATTAGGTTTTGATTCTAAGTTGATTGATTATAGTAACATTGAGGATCTGGGGACGTTAAAAAATTTCGATTTTGTTTTTATTGCTCTTCATGGCTTTGAGGGAGAGGGAGGAAAGCTTCAGCAAAACTTAGATGACCTAAATATTTTGTATTCTGGATCTAAATCAAAGGCATGTAAAAATACTTGGAATAAAAAATTTACAAAAGAAATTCTAGACAGAAATAAAATCAAAACACCTGTTTCATTAGACATTATTTTTAACAAACAAATTGTAAGTAATGGGCTTCAAGTAAGTTCCTTTGATAGATTCAGACCATTTGATTACATTTTTCTGAAACCACAAGAAGATGGTTCAAGTGTGGATATATTTAAAATTAGTGATGATAAAAGTCTAAAAGAGGCTTTCCAAAAGTGTGTCTATCCTAATAGAAAATTTATCTTTGAGGAGTTCATTAATGGAAGAGAATTCACCGTGACTATAATTGATAATGAATGCTTACCACCAATTGAGATTATTTATAAAAATGATTTCTATGACTACGATGCAAAATATCTTTCTGATGATACTATTTTAAAACAAGCAAATTTGAACAGTAATGAATTGGAAGAAATTAAAATGGCATCCATTAGAGCATTTAATGCATTAAATTGCAGTGCATGGGGCAGGGTTGATTTAATTCAATGTAGTAAAACTAGAGAATTCTATGTAATAGAAATCAATACAGTACCAGGCATGACAAGTCATAGCTGTGTTCCTAAGTCTGCAAGTTTTATAGATTTATCATATGTAGAGGTTGTTGAAAAGATTATCGATGCGTCCACATAAATTATATATATCAATATTATTATCAATTACTACTTTAAATTTAAGTTCTCAATATTTAATTAATTTAAATTTTGAATCAGGGTTTGAATTTGAATCACAAAAAATATTATTGACTGAACTAAAAAATTCAACATCAAAAAAACAGATTGAGAAAATTGTAAGGAAACAGGATTGGATTAAAGATTTTTCATTGGTCTTCAAACCTTTTAAAAAGGAAGTTTATTTAAGTATCGTAAATAGAGAGCCTGTATTCGTTCTCAATAACCAATTTTTCTTTGATGTTAATTTAAATAAGTTTAAATTTGATAATTCAGAAAGAGATTTGGTAATTGTGCAAGGACCCGTTATAAACGAAGAAGATATTCTATTATTAATTAAGAGAATCGAGTCTGTTTCAAATATTAATTTCGATGTAAATAAAATCAATTATGGCTATGTAAACGGATGGGATGTTATTACCAATAAAGCATTAATAAGATTTGGAAATAATTTGACTGAAAGAAAATTCAAAAATTTTGAATATACTTCACATTATTTGTTCGAGAATGGAAAGAATCCTAGTATTATAGATATGAGATACAAAGATGGAGTTGCATTGAATTATGGCAAATAACAAAAAAAATTCTAATTTGATAGTAGGTTTAGACATAGGAACATCTAAAGTTGTTTGTATTGTTGGAAGGTTTAATAGTGAAGCCAAACTTGAGATTGTTGCATTAGGCGCATATCCATCAAGCGGTCTAAAAAAAGGAGTGGTTGTTAACATTGATGCGACAACTGATGCAATTAGTAAGGCTGTGGAGCAGGCGCAATCAATGATTGAGGAGAAAATTAAATCCGTATATGTTGGAATAGCTGGGAATCATATAAAAAGTCTCAATTCTCAGGGTGCCGTTGGTATAAAAGATAATGAGGTTTCTGCATTTGATATCGATAGAGTTATTGAATCAGCTCAAGCTGTCTCGATTCCATCAGATCAGAGAGTTCTTCATGTTTTACCTCAGTCTTTTGTGATTGATGATCAGGAAGTAAGTTTAGATCCTTTAGGCATGTCTGGAGTTAGACTTGAGGCAAAAGTTCATCTTGTTACATGCGCAAGTAGTGCAATAAAAAATATTGAAAAATGTATAAAAAATTGCGGGCTTAGCGTAGATGGCTTTGTCTTAGAGCAGCTTGCAAGTTCTCACTCTATTTTATCTGAAGATGAGAAAGATCTTGGGGTATGTCTAGTAGATATTGGAGGAGGAACTACTGATATAGCAATTTTTAATACAGGATCAATTGTATTTACTGGAGTGATCCCTATTGCCGGTGATCAAGTAACAAGTGATATTGCTCAAGCATTAAGGACACCTACGCCACAAGCAGAAGATATTAAACAAAAACATGGATGTGCAGTTACCGAATTTACAAAAGATGATGAAACTGTAGAAGTGCTAGGTGTTGGTGGGAGACCGCCCAGAGAACTTTCCAGAAGTTCATTAGCTGACATAATACAACCTAGATACTCTGAACTATTTGATTTAATAAAAGCAGAAATCTCAAGGAACGGGTTTGAAGATAAAATTTCTGCAGGAATTGTTTTCACTGGAGGCACTTCTAAGATGGAAGGTGTTGTTGAATTAGCTGAATCAATTTTCCAGACATCAGTAAGAATGGGCATTCCAACAAAATTTAAAGGCATGGAAACGATTCTTCAAAATCCAATATATTCTACATCTATCGGTTTAATTGAACATGGCTATAAGCAACTTAATCATGAAATACTTGCAGAACAGAATCAAAGTTTCTTTTCAAAGCTTATAAGAATAGTTAAAAACGAGTATTGATATTAAATTTCAATTCTATTAGAATTCACACTCCTTGGTTTTTGTTAATACAAAAATCTATAACCATAAGGATAAAATGAAGAAATACGAAGCTGTCATAATATTAAATCCTAATCTTTCATCTAAGGTAGATACATTTAAAAAAGATTTTGAAGATCTTTTGAAGCAGAATTCTTTCTCGATCAATAAAATCGAGGATATTGGCCGCAGACAGCTTTCTTATTCAATAAATAATCATAATAAAGGACATTACATAATCTTTAGTATTGAAGGTAATCCAGTAAACTTAATCAATATAGAAAATAAAATTAAATATAATGATTCAATCATTAGGCATTTATTTATTTCTGTAAAAAATCATCAAGGCGAAGATTCACAACTAATGATCGATTCAAAAAATAAAAAAGATGATTCAGAAGCTGAACCCCCTGTAATAAAAGACAAAGAAAAGGATGTTTTATCAAATAATAAACAAAATAATACAGATGTGACTAATTCTGATAATGAAAGCACTGTCGAGTTAAAACAAAAATCTGAGGAAAATCACGAAAATGAGTAAATTTGAGATACCAAAAAATTTCGATTACAAAAATGTAAATATTCTTAAGCAATTTATAACTGAAACTGGAAAAATTATACCCGCTAGGGTAAATGGTATTTCTGCATCTAATCAAAGAAAATTGACCAGATATATTAAAATTGCCAGATTTTTAGCTTTAATACCTTATACAGATATGCATAAATAGTCATGAAAATTATATTACTTGATAAAATTCAGAGATTGGGGAACATAGGCGATATTGTTGAAGTTAATAGTGGTTATGCAAGGAATTTTTTGATTCCCCAAAAGAAAGCAGCTTTTGCAAGCGAAAAAAATATTGCTGAGGTTGAATCAAAAAAAGATGAATTGGCTGCATTGTCAGAAGATATTTTATTACAAGCACAATCTAGATCAGAATCCATTGAAGGTTCGGAATGCGAAATCTTAGTTCCTGTTACTGAAGAGGGAGCAATGTACGGCTCTGTTGGAACAAGAGAGATATCTGATGCTTTTTTATCTAAAAATATAGAAATTGATAAAAGTGAGGTCCAGCTTCCAGACGGACCAATTAAAGAAGTTGGCGAACATAATATAATGATAAGCGTCCATCCAGAGGTTTCTTTTGAAGTACTAGTAAAAGTATCTCCAGAGTAGTTGTATATTTTTAAATATGATGTAAAAATCATATTCCAATGCCAGATTCAAATATTATTCAAAATGAGCAAGCAAGGGAGGCAGAAAAAGCTGTCTTAGGTGGCTTGATGTTAGAGACGCACAGATTCGATACTGTAATTCAAGTTATAAAAGAGAATGACTTTGATGGAAAAGATCATCAGATTATTTTTCAATCAATGTCTGAACTTATTGAAGAAAATAAACCACTTGATCCTCTTACAGTATCCGAGAAGTTAGATAACAAAAATTCTCTTAATAAAATTGGCGGTAAAGATTATTTAATTGAACTTGCGACCTCTACACCATCTGCAGCAAACCTAGAAGCATACGCTGAAATAATCAGACAAAGATCAATTACCAGAAAACTAATGAAAGCCAATACAGATATTTCTGAATTAATTTCTAATCCACAAGGCCAAGACGGTACTTCGCTTTTAGATAGAGCAGAAAGCATGATTTTTGCTCTCAATGATGATACAAATAAAAATGATCAAAGTTTACGTTCAGCAAAAGATCTTACAAAATCAACGATGGATAAATTACATGAACTTTCGAATAAATCAGACGGATTAATTGGCTCTTCTACAGGCTTTAAAGATCTTGATAGTAAACTCCAAGGAGTTCAGAATGGTGATCTTATTGTAGTAGCAGGAAGACCGAGTATGGGAAAGACTTCTTTTGCCATGAATATAGCAGAAAATATTTTGTTAGATGAAAATGCAACTGGATCAGTACTGATTTTTAGTTTGGAGATGCCAGGCGAATCTCTGACAACAAGATTGCTATCAGGTATGACAAAACTAAATCAACAAAATGTAAGATCCGGGATGCTTAAAGATGATGAGTTAAGAATACTGTTAAAGAAAAGTGAAGAACTCAAAAATTTGCCATTATGGATAGATGACAGTTCAATCTTATCTCCTATGGAGCTTAGAGCAAAAGCAAGAAGATTAGCAAGGACAGAAAAAGATGGCCTGTCGTTGATTGTTGTTGATTATCTTCAATTAATGCAACTTCCTCTATCAACTGAAAATAGAGTAAATCAAATATCAGAAATTTCTAGGTCATTAAAATCTTTAGCTAAAGAGTTAAATGTGCCTGTAGTTGCATTATCTCAATTAAATAGAGCTGTGGAGCAAAGACCTAATAAAAGACCTATTATGGCAGACTTAAGAGACAGTGGGGCTATTGAACAGGATGCTGATGTAATTTTGTTTATTTACAGAGATGAGGTTTATAACGAGGATTCCGAACAGGGTAATAAGGCAGAAATAATTATTGGTAAGCAAAGAAATGGACCTATCGGTACAGTGAATCTTACTTTCTTAAAAGAATTCACAAGATTTGAAAACTTTTCAAGCGATAGTTTTTATGAATCTTTTCAATGACAACTATTAATTCCGAATTAATTATAGACGGCAGTCTTTTGAGAGAAAATATTTCTTATCTAAAAAATAAAATCCAAAATAAATCCAAATTTATGGCAGTTATTAAGTCTGATGCATACGGACATAACATAAAAAAAGTTGTTAAAGATGTAGACGATCTTGTAGATGGATATGGTGTAGTAAGAATGGAAGAGGCAAAAAAAATAAGAACTCTCTCAAATAAAAAAGTTTTGTTAATGCAAGGTATTTATTCAAAGGATGAATTCTTAGAATCAAAAAAAAATGATTTAGATATTGTTATTCATAATTACGATCAATTTAACATAGTCAAAGATAGCGATAATTTTGAGAATATGTGGTTTAAGGTCAATACAGGAATGAACAGACTTGGATTTGAGATTAACGACTTTTTTAAGATATATGAATTAAGTCTCAAAAATAAAAAATTTACATTAATGAGTCATTTAGCTGCTTCAAATGAAAAAGATGAAATCTCTAATAGAAATCAATTTGAGATATTTGAAAGTTTATCTAAAAAAATAAACCAAAGTGTAATTAAAAGTATTGCTAATACTGGATGTGTCATGAATTTTCCTGATCATTTGTATGACTGGGTAAGGTGTGGAATCGGAATTTATGGAGGCTATTTTAAGGATGAAAAAATTAGGACAGCCATGACACTTAGGTCACCAATCGTTAATATTAGAAACATAAAGAAAAACGATAGAGTTGGATATGATGGAAGAGCAGTAGCTGAAAAAAATATGACAATTGCAACAGTTTATCTCGGATATGCAGATGGATTGCCATTAAATATCAAAGACGGAACTCCAGTTATGATCAATAATCAAGTTGGCAAAGTATTTGGAAGAGTTAGCATGGATCTAACCACTATTGATATTTCAGATATTGAAAGCTGTGCTGAGGGCGATTGGTGTAATTTTTTCTCAAAAGACTTACCTGTATCTGAAATTGCAAAGTCTAACGATTTAATATCTTATTATTTTATGACTAATATTAAGTCAAGAGTTAAAAAAATATATAAAAGAATAGATTAATCTGTTATTCTAATCTCCCATCATGTTTTACTTTTATGATGGCAAAAACTAAATACATCTTTATAACTGGTGGAGTAGTGTCATCACTAGGTAAAGGTATTGCTGCTGCATCAATCGGAGCTTTATTAGAGTCAAGAGGACTTTCAGTATCACTTATAAAAGTTGATCCATACATTAATGTTGATCCTGGAACAATGAGTCCCTTTCAACATGGTGAGGTATTTGTAACTAACGATGGAACAGAAACCGACCTTGATTTAGGACATTACGAACGTTTTGTAAGGTTTGAAGCTTCTAAAAAAAATAATTTCACTGCTGGAAAGATTTATGAAACTGTTATTCGTAATGAAAGAAAAGGTAAATATTTAGGAGGAACTGTTCAAGTAATTCCTCATATAACTAATGAAATTAAAAAAAGAATTAAGCAAGGTGGCCTTAATAAAGACATTGCAATAGTCGAAATTGGAGGAACTGTTGGTGATATTGAAAGCCAACCCTTCGTAGAGGCAATTAGGCAGATGGCACTTGAGCTTCCAAGTTCGTCATGGGCATTTGTTCATCTAACATTAGTTCCATACATAAATGCTTCTGGAGAATTAAAAACAAAACCCACTCAACATTCTGTTAAAGAGCTAAGATCATTAGGAATAGGCCCAGATGTATTAGTGTGTAGGTCAGATCAAGAATTACCTAAAGATGAGAAAAAAAAGATTGCACTCTTTTGTTCTGTTGCAATAGAAAGTGTTATATCAATGCATGATGTCGATACGGTATATTCAGTACCACTTTTATTAAATAAACAAAAAGTTGATGAGACAATCATTAAAAAATTAAAAATTAAAACAAAAAAACCTAACCTTAATGATTGGAAAAATGTTGTTAAGGCTAAACTTCGTCCAGACAAAGAAGTAAATGTTTCATTTGTTGGTAAATATACTGAGTTGAAAGATTCATACAAGTCAATAAACGAAGCATTGGAGCATGCAGGCATTAAAAATAAAGCAAAGGTAAATATTAATTTTGTTGAGGCTGAAAACATAACATCTAGAAACATCAAAAAAATGTTAAAAGGTGCTGATGCAGTCTTAGTTCCTGGTGGATTTGGCTCGAGAGGTATTGAGGGAATGATTTTAGCTTGCAAATATGCAAGAGAAAATAACATTCCTTACTTAGGAATTTGTCTTGGTATGCAGGTAGCAATTATTGAGTATTCTAGAAATATTTTAAATTTAAAGGGAGCAAATAGTACTGAGTTTGATAAAGATACTAAGTATCCTGTAATAGGCCTAATTACAGAATGGAGTGATATATCTGGAAAAAGAGAAAAAAGGAACCAAAACTCAGATCTTGGTGGAACAATGAGGTTGGGTGGACAACTTTGTAAACTAAAGAAAAACTCAAAAACTCATAAAATGTACAAAAGAAATGAAATTGTTGAAAGACATAGACATCGTTATGAGGTAAATCCATTGTTTAAAGATGATATGATAAACAAGGGTCTTGAAGTTGTGGGAACATCTGTTGATGGTAAGTTAGTAGAAATGATAGAAATACCAAAACATAAATGGTTTGTAGCCTGTCAATTTCATCCTGAATTTACTTCTAATCCTAGAGATGGACATCCAATATTTAACAGTTACATTAAAAGCACAATTAAAAAATAAATGGAATGAAACTAAGAAACTTTGATATCGATAACTCTGAACCTATGATATTAATGGGTGGTATGAATGTTCTTGAATCAAGAGATTTAGCAATGAATGTTGCTGAAAAATTTAAGGAAGTTACTGATAAAAACGATATAGGATATATTTTTAAAGGATCATTTGATAAAGCAAACAGAAGTTCTATAGGTTCATTTAGAGGACCTGGCATAGACGAGGGATTAAAAATACTTCAAGAGATTTCAAATACCTTTGATATTCCTGTCATAACTGATATACATGAACCTGAACAAGCTATACCAGTAAGTGAAATATGTGAAGTTATTCAAATACCTGCCTTTTTAGCCAGACAAACAGATCTTGTAAGAGCGGCTGCACAAACAAAATCAATTATTCAATTTAAAAAACCTCAGTTTTTATCTGCTCAGGAAATGGCCAATGTTGTTGAAAAGTGTGAATCAGCTGGTAATAAGAATATTACCTTATGTGAGAGAGGAAATTCATTTGGCTATAATAATTTGGTTGTTGACACTTTAAATTTCCAAATCTTAAAAAAATTTCTAAAGCCAGTTATCTTTGATGTAACTCATTCCCTTCAGCTTCCGGGAGGTCTAGGAACCTCGACTGATGGAAGGAGGGAGTTTGTTTTAAGTCTTGCAAAAGCTGGAATGTCGCAATCAATAGCAGGTCTTTTCTTAGAAGCTCATCCAAATCCTGATGAAGCAAAGTGTGATGGTCCTTGTGCACTTCCCTTATCATGTCTAGATGAATTTCTTACTCAGATAAAAGACCTTGATGATTTTATTAAAAATCAAAATAATTTTGAGATTAAATAATAATGTCAAAAATATCTGATGTTAAAGCTATTCAGGTTTTCGATTCTCGAGGTTTCCCAACAATTTCATGCAAAATAACTCTTGAAAATCAGATTTCTGCTTTCGCGATGGTTCCTAGTGGTGCATCTACAGGATCAAAAGAAGCACTTGAATTAAGAGATAATAATCTAATGTATCACGGTAAGGGAGTATTTAAAGCTATCTCAAATATAAATAATAAGCTTGCTTCTTTAATAATAGGTAAAGATCCAAATAATCAGGATGAAATTGATAAAATTCTTATTGATTTTGATGGAACAGATGACAAGTCTTCAATGGGTGCAAATGCAATATTAGCGATTTCACTTGCAAGCTCTCATGTGGCAGCTAAAAGTAAAGATTTAAATTTGTACGAGCATTTTTCTGAAATATATTCTGATATTACTGGCGAGAATGTTAACAGTAGTTTACCAATGCCAATGTTTAATATTCTTAATGGAGGAGAACATGCAGATAATAACATTGATATTCAGGAATTTATGATCGTCCCAAATGGTGCTAATGATTTTTCAGAAATTATGCAATGGTCTTCTGAAATATATCATAATTTAAAACATATCATCCGTTCTAAGAACTACTCAACAGCTGTTGGGGATGAAGGAGGATTTGCACCAAATCTTCAGTCAAACGAAGAAGCTCTTGAATTAATTATAGAATCAATACAAAAATCGAATTTAATACCAGGTGGTGATGTAAATATCGCACTTGATTGCGCTGCTAGTGAGTTTTTTGACGGTAGTAATTATTTTTTCAGAGGTGAGAACAAAAAGTACTCTTCTTCAGAATTAGTAAATTATTTCGAAAATCTAATAACAAAATATCCAATAATATCAATTGAGGATGCTATGGATGAAAACGATTTTGATGGCTGGAAGTTAATAACGGAAAAATTAGGTAACCGGTGCCAATTAGTTGGTGATGATCTATTTGTAACGAATGAAAAGATTTTTTTAGATGGGGTAAGTAAAAATATTGCAAATTCAATTTTAATTAAATTTAATCAGGTTGGTACAATCACTGAAACAATTAAAACTATATTTAGTGCTAGAAAAAATAATTATAAAACAATAATTTCGCATAGATCTGGAGAGACTGAAGATACTACAATTTCAGATTTAGCAGTCGGTTTAGGTGTAGCACAAATAAAAACAGGAGCTCCTTGCAGATCTGATAGGATTGCAAAATATAATAGATTGCTTTGGATTGAAAATGAAGGCACTAATATTTTGTTAAATGAATAAACTATACTATTTAACATTTATATTTTTTATTCTTATAATTATTTTCTTATTAAACAGCATTTTTTTTGGTGAAAACAGTTACTCAAAAAGGAACGAATTAATAGAAGAAAACTCGATTCAAAAAGCTAAAAATGCTGATATCAAGAAACACAATACTGTTCTTGAATTTGAGATCAACAATGCTCAAAATTCATATGATCATGTAGAAAATTTTGCAAGAGAGAAACTAAATTTAACATACCCAGATGAGGAATTTATATCTTTCAAAAATGAAGATACACAAGATAATGAATAAGAATAGTCTATTAGTAATTATTGCTGCAGCTGGAATTGGTGAAAGGTTTGGTAAACATTTACCAAAGCAGTATGAAAAAATTAATGGAAATACCATCATAGAAATGGCAGTGAAACCTTTTATTGACTCTGTTTATGTTACTAAAATAATAATTGCGATTGCTGATAATGATGATCATATCAAAGATCAAAATTTTTATAATTTAGAAAAAATTGAATATGTTATTGGAGGTTCAACTAGACAAGAATCGATTAGTAACGCACTCGATGCAGCAAGTGATCAATATGAATTTGTTATTACTCATGATGCTGCAAGGCCAAATATAGATGAAGATATTATTTTTAAGTTATACGAGGATATAATTAAATCTCAATCAAGTTGTTCATATTTATATACTCCAGTTTATGAATCAATTAGAGGAATTGATGAACAAGATAAAACATTAGATAAAAATAAATTTTATTTAGTACAAACTCCACAAATATCAAATTTTAATGATCTCAAGAAATCCATTAAAAAATGTATAGATGAAGATATTGAAAGTCCAGATGAATCTTCCGCTATTGAATATTCAAATTTAAAACTATCAAAAGTAAAGGGTACAAGATCAAATATTAAAGTAACAGAAAAAGAGGATGTAAAAATTCTTAATAAATTCCTTACAAGAAGTGGTACAGGCTTTGATCTTCATAAATATGAGTCAGGAAATGGAATTGTTTTAGGCGGTTGCAAAATAGAGTGTAATTATAAAATCATTGCTCACTCCGATGGCGATGTTTTACTTCATTCTATCGCAGATTCAATTTTAGGTGCTGCTGGAATAGGAGATATTGGAATGTTTTTTTCTGATAAAGATAATGCCAACAAAGGCCTCGACAGTAGCCTAATTATTGAATGTTGTCTCGATGAACTAAAAAAATTAAATCTCGAAATTTATAATATTGACACTACAATTATTTGTGAAAATCCAAAAATAAATCCATTTAGAGATCAAATCCTTAAAAAAATGTCTTTGTTATTGCAAGTTCCTACTTCTAGAATTGGCCTAAAGGCAACAACTTCTGAAAAATTAGGAATTATTGGAAATAATCAAGCTATTGCTGTACAAAGTCTAGTTAATCTTAAAGATAAAGTATGAAAATATTATTAACAAACGATGATGGTTATGATGCATTAAATATTAAAAGCCTTTATTCACAATTAAAAAAAGAACATGATGTTTGGATTGTTGCTCCAAAAAATAATTGTAGTGGTATGAGTGCAGCAATCTCATATCTCAATGAAATCGAGGTTACTAAGATTGAAGATAAAATTTATGCAGTTGATGGTACTCCAGCAGATTGTAGTTATTTAGGACTTTTGAGCATAGTTGATTTTGAATTTGACATAGTTATATCTGGGATTAATCACGGTGCAAATATTGGTAATGACGTGCTTTATTCAGGCACAGTCGGTGCTGCAGTTGGTGGCAGAAATTTAAAATATCCGCCCATAGCTATTTCAGTAGCAACATATGATGCAAAAGACATCGAGTTCATATCAAATAAATCAATAGAATTGATTAATATGATTGTTAAATCAGAGGAAATTTTTATGGGTAAAATAATAAACATTAATTTTCCGGATATTACTAAAAATGAATTTAAAGGCTGTCTTGCCACAGGATTATCAAAAAGGGATGTACCAGCAGAACCTATTAAGATCGATGAAAGTTCCTCACCTAAAGAATCTTATAAATATAGATATAATCTTTCAGGAGAACCATTGAGTGATAGCTTTTTAACTGACGCTGAAGCAGTAAAAGATGGCTATGTTTCAATATCCGTTCTTGATTACAGCCTCGGTTCATCTAGTTACATAGATGATATTAAAAAAATACTAGATGACTAATTCTGGTTTTACCTTTAGAAGAGTTCGTGAAGAATTAATAGAAACTCTTTTAGATTTGGGTATCAAAGACTTTAGGGTTCTTGATGCCATATCACAAATACCCAGACATATTTTCCTTGATGAAGCCCTTTGGTCAAGAGCCTATGAAAATAGATCACTAACAATTGGATATAGACAAACAATTTCTCAACCTTATATTGTCGCCAAAATGACCGAGTTACTGGTTTCCCATACCAAATCAAGAGGGAAGGTATTTGAAAGTATATTAGAGATAGGATCAGGATGTGGATATCAATCAGCTGTTCTATCTATCTTTAGTGAGGAGGTTCATGCCATTGAACGGATTAAACCACTTGTTCAGAAGTCTAGAGAGAATTTATCAAAGCTGAAGATTAATAATGTTTTAGTGAAGCATGGCGATGGATATCAAGATTGGGAAAAAGAAAAAAAATATGATGGCATTATTTGTGCTGCTGCACCAAGAGAATACCCCAATGATTTAATTTCTCTTTTAAGTAACGATGCGAAACTTGTAATTCCAGTAGGTGGAACAACCCAAAAATTAAATATGATTACAAAAATTAATAAAGATGAAATTAAAGAAGAAGAATTTGATGATGTATCATTTGTGCCAATGCTTGCTGGTAAATCTGAAGATGGAAATGATGTATGAAAGAAAAAATTAGATATTTTGTAGCTGGTATTTTTATTGGACTTTCTGAATTATTACCAGGAATATCTGGAGCAACAGTAGCATTAATGTTTGGAGTATATGAGAAAATATTAAATTTTCTTACTAAGTTAAAAGAATTGAACTTAATACTGCCTCTCTTATTAGGAATGTTGATAAGCGTATTTACATTTTCTTCATTTATAGCTTTTCTTTATGAGAATTTTACTCAATATTTCAATATCTCAATTGCTTTGTTAATGGTAGGTTACGGTCTTTTTTTACTAATAAACACCTCATGGAAAAAAAATATTATTAAAGACCGATACTTCTATTTGAATGTATTTCTAGCAATTTTAATTGGCTTTTTATTAAGTGGATTTTATATGACTGGACTATATACACCTGATGGACCGTTTACTCCAATATCAGGTGCTGTAGTAATATTCGGTTTTTTTGCTTGTACTTTTTTATTATTCCCTGGGATTTCGGGTAGTGCTTTTCTTTTGGCAATAGGAATTTATCCATATATTATTGGAAGCATTTCTAATTTAAATTTTGAAGTTTTAGTTCCTTTTGTATTTGGGATGTTAATTGCGCTCCTTATTATGCCAAGATTAATTAATAAAGCTTATGAGAAATATGGAAAATCTATATTGATATTTTTTGGAGGATTAATTCTTGCTGCTGGGCTATTAGATCTCTCAGAATCTCTTAATAATTTTTTATAAAAACTCTTTTTTATTTTTTATGTCTTTAAATTGTTCTGCTTCAGGTAATGGTTCTTTTGACTCAGTAATATTTTCATAAACTTCAGAAAGTTTTAGATTTATTTCTATGAATTCAATTTGATCTGATGGAAGCTCGTCATCTGCATAAATTGCTTCAATAGGGCACTCTGGCTCACATAGACCACAATCAATACATTCGTCAGGATGAATTACAAGAAATTCAGGACCTTCGTAAAAACAATCAACAGGACATACTTCAACGCAATCTGTATATTTACATTTAATGCATGATTCTGTTACTACGTATGTCATAATTACTTAAAGAAGTGTGAATTTTAGCTTAGTAATTTTTAAATTTACACAAAAGACTTCAAAAAAACATAAAATTATCATATACTGTATAAATATACAGTAAAAATAAGGAGTTAATTATGCCTAAATCAAAAGATACTACTTCGAAATCACTCAAGGATACTCTTGCGGATATAGATAACCATTTTGGTAAAGGAACAGTCATGAGAATGGGTGATCGAGAAAATTTAGATATTCCGTCAATTTCTACGGGATCATTAGGTCTTGATATAGCCTTGGGAATCGGTGGAATTCCAAAAGGAAGAGTAACTGAGATATATGGACCTGAATCATCAGGAAAAACCACTTTAACTCTTCAAATAATTGCTCAATGTCAAAAACAAGGAGGAACATGTGCTTTTATAGATGCTGAGCATGCTTTAGATCCTCAGTATGCTGAAAAGCTTGGTGTGAATGTAGATGAATTACTTTTATCTCAACCCGATACTGGTGAGCAAGCTTTAGAAGTTGCGGATATGCTCGTAAAGTCTAAAAGTGTAGATTTGGTAATAATTGATTCCGTAGCTGCTCTTGTACCTAGAGCTGAAATAGAAGGGGAAATGGGTGATCATCATGTTGGTCTTCAAGCTAGACTTATGTCGCAAGCACTGAGAAAGATTACTGGTAATATTCAAAGATCAGGTGCTACAGTTGTATTTATAAATCAAATAAGAATGAAAATTGGAGTAATGTTTGGAAGTCCAGAGACAACAACTGGAGGTAATGCATTAAAATTCTACTCATCAGTCAGATTAGATATCAGAAGAATTGGTTCTGTCAAAGAAGGTGATGAAGTCATGGGTAACGAAACAAGGGTTAAAGTTGTAAAGAATAAAGTTTCTCCTCCGTTTAAACAAGCTGAGTTTCAAATAATGTACGGCCAAGGAATCAATCAAGAGGGTGAGATTCTTGACTTTGGTCATAAGCTTGGTCTAGTTGATAAGTCTGGTGCTTTTTATAAATTAGATGGTGAAACCATTGGTCAAGGAAAAGTGAAAGCTAGTACTTTTCTTAAAGAGAACGCCAAAGTTAGAGACAAGCTTGTAAAAGAAATAAGAACTTCTTACATTACAAGCAAATAGAAATAGTTTTTTGATACAATTATCCTCATTAACATTAGTTAGTGGGGATTTTTTTATGACAGAAAAAGCATATATTGTAGAGGCGGTTAGAACTGCAGGCGGTAAAAGAGACGGAAGACTAAGTCTTTGGCATCCAGCTGACTTGGGAGCTAAGGTGCTTGACGAATGTGTTAAAAGATTAGACATAGATCCTTCAATTGTAGATGATGTAATTTTTGGTTGTGTTGACCAAGTTGGAGCTCAATCAGGTAATGTTGCCAGAAATGCAGTCCTATCATCTTCTTTTCCTGAATCTGTTCCGGCTACTTCTGTGGATAGACAATGCGGATCATCTCAACAAGCCATTCATTTTGCCATTCAAGCAGTTATGTCTGGCACACAAGATATTGTTATTGGTGGTGGTGTTGAAGTTATGTCAATGGTACCTATAGGTGCATCTGTAATAGATGGACATGAAGCTGGTCATGGTTTTCCATTTGATTCTGAGGGAATCAAGAAACGTTATCCAGGTGTATTTTTCTCTCAATTCACAGGAGCTGAGCTTGTAGCAGATAAATGGAATTTGACTCGAGAAGATTTAGATAAATTTGCTCTGGAAAGCCACCAGAAGGCTGCAAGTGCTACTGAACTAAAATATTTTGACAGAGAGATTCTTCCTGTTGAAGGTAAAAATGCAGAAGGAATAGATGATTTAGTTTTGTCTGACGAAGGTATAAGATTTGATGCTAGTTTAGATAAACTTTCAGGACTTAAACCTGTCAGTGAAGGCGGAAAAATTACTGCTGGAAATGCAAGTCAAATTACAGATGGTGCTGCTGCAGTTGTTATATGCAACGAAGTTGGATTAAAAAAAATTCAATCTAATCCTAGAGCAGAGATTGTTTCAATATCTGTAGTTGGTGATGACCCTGTTTTCATGTTGACTGGACCAATTCCAGCATCTCAAAAAGCTTTAAAAAATGCTCAACTTAGCATTGATGATATTGACATTTATGAAGTTAATGAAGCATTTGCGCCTGTTCCACTTGCATGGGCCAAAGAGCTTAAAGCAGATAAGAATAAATTAAATGTTAATGGTGGTGCAATGGCACTTGGCCATCCTTTAGGAGCAACAGGTGCAAAACTTATGACAACAATGTTACATGAACTTGAAAGGAGAAAAGCAAGATACGCACTTCAGGCTATTTGTGAGGGTGGCGGTACAGCAAATGCAACAATCATAAAACGTCTAGATTAATCATATAATAGGTACTCTAGGATACTTTTGAATCTTTCTCCAAAAAATTTCGGTTCGTGATCGTGATCTAAATGAACCTCCATTTTAAATTTTACGTCGTTATTATTTAAAATTTTATTAATGTTTTCTTGAGGGTTTTTATAAAGAGAATCTAATCCAACTGTTCCATGATCAAAATATAATTTATCAAGTAATAACACCTTTATATTGTCTTCTACATAGCTCCTGATCGCACCTGTGGTGGCTTCATCTCCATAAATAAGAGCCTCTGTCGTAGATTGATTACCACTCATATTCATTTTAAAAGGAAGCGTAAGATATTCAGTTATTTTTATACCAACCCAATGAGTTGATAACGACCCAACAAATCCAAATGTTTCAGGATTTTCAATAGCAATATTTAATGCTGCCAATCCTCCCATGCTCGCGCCAATAATGCCAAGGTTACTTTTTTTAAGTTTTAAGTTAAATTTCTTTTCAATGTATGGAATGACTTCTTTTATAATAAAAGACTGATAATCGAATTTCTGTGTGTCTATGAAATTAGAATAAATTGATCTTTTAACGTTTTCATTGATGTATTTAATTGATTCTTTTGGAAAATACTCAGCATATCTTCTTGTTTCGTCTATTAGATTACCCCTATATCTTTTTGCACTGTCTATTGCAATTACTATAACGTTAAGATCCCTTCCTTCTTTTTTGAGGTCTTTGAAGCTATCGTCAATATTCCATGATTGTCCATTCCATGAATCTTTCTCAAAAAATAATTCTTCTCCATCATTCATAATTATGAATTTAGTCTCTGAATTTATATCGGTTTTAACTGGGTAATATATTTGTATTCTTCTTTCGTTAGAACCACTTTTCAAATAAGTTTCTTCAATAAAGCCTATTGATAAGTCATCGCCATATGAATTAATACTTATAAAAAAAATAATAAAGAAATTTTTAAATTTCATTAAGTTTATTCTTCCCAATCGAATTTAGGTAATTCTCCAAAAAGATTTCTCAACCCCTCAGACCATTTGCTTGAAAGGTCTGAAAAAAATGGTGTTTTAAATTGAAGATGTTCTTCTAGTGAGATTTGGATAGAATCTTTTTTGTAAACTATTAAATCAATCGGTGGACCAACTGTAAGATCACTTTTCATAGTTGAATCAAATGATACAAGGGCACATCTTGCTGCATCCCCCAGAGATGTTTCATTTCTTATAAGTCTGTCAAGGATAGGCTTACCATATTTAGTTTCACCTAATTGAAAAAAGGGTTTAATCTCAGATGCTCTTATGTAGTTGCCTACTGGATAAACCATCATAAGGTCAGGTTCTTGACCATCAATTTGGCCACCAATAATAAAATTTGAACCTAAATGAGTATTTACAGAAATACCATCTGTTTTTGAGTGATTGAGTGAAATTTTACCAACATAGTCAGCAATCTCGTCAAAATTTTTACATAAATTTAAGCTATTAATAGGATTATTAGAATTTAAATCATTCTTTAGTGTTTTAAAAACATGTTGAGATGTAGATAGGTTTCCTGAAGTAACGATTATGATTGATCTATCACCAACAGAATAAGTAAACATTTTTTTATATGTAGACACATTATCTAAACCTGCATTTGTTCGTGAATCTGATGCCATGACAATGCCATCATTCATTTTCATTCCAACACAATATGTCATATTTAATTTATTTATTCAGAAGAGCTTATTCTATATTTATATAATAAAAAAATACATAATATCTACTATCTTTATACCTTCTATTTGTTAAAGTAGATTAAACGTTCATCTTTTAATAAAAGACGGAAGTAGGTTAGAACCGAAGGAACGCATTTCTTTACCCTTTCTAGTATTTTTATTAATTGAATTTATTAATAATGAAAACTAAAAAATATAATACAGATAAATTTTTTGATGAGTATATAAACAAAAATAATACATCAAGAAAAAATTTTAAGGATTCATTTAATTTTTTTAAAGCCTTAAGTAACAACAAAAAGAAACTTCTTTCTAATATAAGAGATTCTATTATTAGGTCTATGGGAGTTACCTTCCGAGTTTATGATAACAATAAATTAATTGACAGAGAGTGGCCATTAGATTTGGTTCCAAGAATAATTATTGAAAAAGAATGGAATGAGGTAAAGGATGGATTAATACAGAGAATAAAAGCAATTAATTTTTTCATTCATGATGTTTATCATAAACAAGAGTTCTTAAACCAAAATCCTGTTTTAAAATCACTAATTTTAGATTCTCCAAATTTTTTAAAAGAATGTAAAGGAGTTGTTCCTAAAAATAAGATTTGGGCAAATATATCTGGCACAGATTTAATAAAAGACCATAGAGGTAACTTTTATGTGTTAGAAGACAATTTAAGAGTTCCATCTGGAGTAGCTTACATGCTTGAAAATAGAAATGTAATGAAAAAAGTTGTTACAGATTTATTCAATAAATATCAGGTTTCGCCTATCGATGATTATACATCTCAATTATATAAATGTTTGTCAGACGCAAGTTACTCAAAAGATAAACTTAAAACTATTGTCATTTTGAGTCCAGGCATCTTTAATTCTGCTTATTTTGAGCATGCATATTTAGCACAACAAATGGGAATTGATCTTGTAGAGTCTTCAGATTTGATTTTATCTAAAGATAATTATGTATATATCAAAACAATTTCTGGAAGAAAAAAAGTAGATGTGATTTATAGAAGAGTAAATGATGATTACCTAGATCCAAATGTATGGGTAAAAGATTCAACACTAGGATTGCCCGGAATAATTAATTCTTGGAAAGAAAAAAAAGTTGCGATTGTTAATGCTCCGGGATCAGGAGTTGCTGATGACAAAGCTGTGTATGCTTTTGTCCCAAAGATGATAGAGTTTTACTTAAATGAAAAACCAAAACTTAAGCAGGTCAAAACATACCTTTGCGCATTTGAAAAAGACATGAAATATGTTTTAAGCAACATTAGTAAACTTGTTTTAAAGCCAGTAAATGAATCAGGTGGTTATGGAATTTTAATTGGGCCAAAGGCATCAAAAAAAGAGTTGGATGAATATAAAGCGAAAATTATTGATAATCCAAGAAATTTTGTAGCACAACCATTAATTAAACTTTCTACAAGTCCCTCTATGATAAATACGAGTATAGAACCAAGACATATCGATTTGAGACCATTCATATTGTCCGGTAATAATATTTTTGTGACAAATGGTGGGTTGACAAGAGTTGCTCTTACTAAAGGATCTACTATTGTCAATTCATCTCAGGGTGGTGGGAGTAAAGATACATGGATAATTCATTAAATGTTATCTAGTATTGCTGAAAAAACATATTGGCTCTCAAGATATATTGAAAGAATTGAGAATACATCAAGATTGATTAATGTGAATTCAGATTTACTATTAGACATACCGCATGATGAATCAGATGATTTAAAACATCTAATTCAAATAACTGGACACCTAAAAGATTTTAAGAAAAAAAATACTAAAGAAAATGTTTTTTTCTTTTTAATTCAAGACGAAAAAAACCCATCTTCTATTAAATATTCAATCGAGATGGCAAAGATGAATTCAAGATACCTTTTAACAATGCTTCCAAAGTCAGCATGGGAGCAATTTAATAATTTATATACTGATTTTAGTAGTAAAAATAAATCATATAATGAAGATCTTTACCAAATAATTAGAAATTCTCAGAGGTTTTTTGCAATTATTTCTGATGGAATGCAAAGAAACGATGTTTTTAATTTTATAAAGCTTGGAAGATTTATAGAGAGAGCTGATATGCTATCAAGAATTATTGAAGATCAGATTTTAAGAAAAGAAAATTTTGTAAATAAGTATTATCAAAACTTGCAATGGAGTAGTGTTTTAAAATCTATCAATGGTTTTGAATCATTTAAAACTGAAAATAAAGAGAACTTGAATCAAGAAATTGTTCTTAAATTTATTGTAATGGAGAAGTTATTTCCAAGATCTTTAAAATACTGTGTTGACAAATTACTAGAAGTGCAAAGATTTTTACCTAAATCTCCTAAAATAAGAAAAGATATGAGTAAGCTCTTAATTGAGTTTTCATGTAACAATTTATATAGAAATGATAAAAAAATGTTAAAAGTGCTTGATGATTTTCAGTTTGGCTTAATAAAATTAGATAAAGAAATTAACGCAAGATTTTTTAATTAATCTTTAAAAAAATCAAGTATGGTTTTTACATCATCGATTGGATTCATTGAACTATCTCCATTTCTTCTGAGTAATTCAATCTCTTTATTTTCAAGAAATTTCTTACCAACAATTATATTTAATGGAATACCAATCAATTCTGAATCTTTTATTTTCGTTCCGTACCCATCTTTTCTATCATCAAGAAGAACCGAATAGCCCATTTCATTTAAATCTTTATATAATTTGTGAGAGGCTGTCGCGATTTCTTTATTTTTATCATGACCTATTGAAATTATGTTTATATCAAATGGAGAAATGCTATGGTGCCAAATAATACCTTTATCATCATAATTTTGTTCAATTGCTGCTGCAACTAATCTTGAAACCCCAATTCCATAACAGCCCATGTATAGTACAGAAGCTTTTCCATTTGAATCAAGAACACTTGCTTTCATTGACTCAGCATAAATTTTTCCTAGTTTGAAGATATGACCAACCTCAATACCTTTTTTAATTTGAATTGTACCTTGACCATCTGGAGAGGGCTTTCCCTCTAAAGAGCTTATATCTTCTCCGTCTTTTAATAGTAGTTCACTATTAACTGCAAACTCTGAACTATCACTTATGGCTATAATATCTTCACCATTTTCTGCTAAAACATGAAACTCTTCAGAGCTATCTCCTCCAATGGAACCTGAATCAGCTCTAGAAATTTTATATTCCAGCCCAATCCTATCTAATATCTTTTTATATGTTTCTCTCATAGTTAAATATGTTTCTTGTAACGATTCTTCATCAATATTAAAACTGTAAGAATCTTTCATTAAAAACTCTCTTCCTCTCATAATTCCATATCTTGGCCTTACTTCATCTCTAAATTTAGTTTGTATTTGATATATATTTAAAGGAAGTTCTTTATAACTTTTAACATTATTTCTTATAATATCAGTGACAATTTCTTCATGTGTTGGACCCAAGCAGAAATCTCTATTATGCCTATCCTTTATTCTGAGCAATTCAGGACCCATTTTTTCCCATCTATTTGTTTCTTCCCATAATTCTTTTGGAAGCACCATAGGCATACAAACCTCTTGAGCACCAGATAAATCCATTTCTTCTCTGACAATATTTTCAATTTTTTTAAGAACTTTTAATCCAAGGGGCAGCCACGTATAAATGCCTGATGCAACTTTTCTAATTAAACCCGCTCGAAGCATTAACTGATGACTAACAATCTCTGCTTCTTGAGGTGAATCCTTAAGAGTTGGTAAAAGTAGCTTTGAAACTAACATAGTTTATAATTTTATCTTTTTTTGAGGACTTATGCCGATTT
>CENJ01153173.1_pt1 | contig 24874 bp, 25 predicted proteins | sample 356161 | NCBI WGS metagenome assembly CENJ01 (sample SAMEA2619531, study PRJEB7988) | marine metagenome | biome: marine biome (ENVO:00000447); feature: surface water layer (ENVO:00002042); material: "saline water (ENVO:00002010), including plankton (ENVO:xxxxxxxx)" | depth 5 m | reverse complement strand
CCAGAGCCAACTCCAGTTCCAACCCCAGAACCAACCCCGGAGCCAACCCCAGAACCAACACCTGAACCAACTCCGGTACCATCACCTGAACCAACACCGGAGCCAACCCCAGAACCAAGTCCTGGAACTTATAATGTAGCAGGTGCTCTTGGTGTTGAAGGTCCATTCGCACTTGATTCAGATCTAAATAGTGAAGACTATGAAAATATAACTAACAACTTCACAAACAGAGCTCAATTTTTAGATACTGCTTCAACGTTGCTTGGTTGGGTTGGTGGCGAAGATGATGTTGATCTATATCAAGTGATAGCTGGTCCTGGCAGGATAAATCTAGAACTTACTATGGTTAATCACGATGGTAACACAGGGAATACTAATAACAACGTTGATTTAGACATGTTTGTGGTTGATGCTCAAGAAAATACGAACAATGTTGGAGGCACATATGCAAAAGTCGAAACGGCCTATATACCAGCTGGTGAAGGAGATATTTATTATGTAATTATTGATCATTATCGTGTAGATAATTCTGTCCCCTCAGCCTATGTGCTTACTCAAACACCGACATTCGCCAGCACTTCTGAACAAAAAGACGCAGCCGCACGAGCAAATGCCGATTTTAATATGGATGAAATATTAATTGCCAAAAAACCTAGCTTTAACCAAGCAAGTCTCAATCAAACAGAAAATGAACTTACAGAAGAGATGGGAGATTCAGATGGTGGCCTAGTAAACATGTCTTTATTTGAATTAGAAAACATTGCAGGCCTTGGAGACGATCAAGATTATACATCTACCTTCAAAACCAATTTTCCAGAAGCTTATAAGAAAGGCAGATATATGAAAGCTATATCTGTTTTGAGTGAGAGATCACGAAACCTCTTTATAGAACCAAGTTGGCAAAGATATATTCAAGTTGAATCATTCACACCAGATCCAAGATATGACACTTACCAATGGTGGAATTTTGATGTTGTAAATATACCAGAAGCCTTAGATATATTGGGACAAGAGGTTAAGCCGGTTAATGTTGCAGTTCTAGATTCTGGTAGCCCATTTTCGATAGATCCAGCTTATGATGGCTCTATATTCGATACTCAATGGGGCTGGGATATGGAAGATAATGATCCTCTGGCAGATGATGAGGAATTTACAACTGGCTCGTTCAGTCACGGTACTCACGTTGGCAGTACCATCTCAATGTTAAATGATGGCATTGATGGTAACGGTATGGCAGCACGAGTAACACCTTTAAGAGTTTGTTATCAAAGCGGTTGTGGACCAACATATGCAGCATATTTATATCTTAATGGAGATGCTAATGACTCTGGTACAAATTTTGCGCAAAGAAGTAATGGTCAGAAATTGCATTCAATGAACATGAGTTATGGTGGAAGTGGCGGTAGTGCAACCTCCTCATCCTGCGTAAAGTTGGGCGAATTAGCTGACAAAGGAGTATTAATCGCTTCATCCTCTGGAAATGGTGGTATTGGTTCAATCGGATGGCCATCTGCTTGTCCTAAAGTCTATGCTGTTGGAGCTACTAACGGTACAGATAGAAGGTCAAGCTATTCATCTACCAATGAATATGTTGATTTTTCTGCACCAGGTGGTGAGTATTCAGATTGGAACGCAGATGGAGTTGACGATCTAGTTTATGCATATGCATACGTAGGTAGTTATGTTCAGACAAACAATAATGGAAATCCAATGATAGGTGCTCAAGGAACCTCTATGGCTTCACCTCATGGAGCTGGCTTCTTAGGATTGATTAAATACTATTATGAGGATGTTGTTAAACCTTTTGAATCAAATACATCTCTGCCAACATCTTTAACTTATGTCGAAGTAGATAAAATGCTGGCAGCGAACCTTCTTACAAACGATGTAAATAAAGAAGCTAGACCAAACGATTCAGTTGCTCGACCTGGTTGGGATGAACATTTGGGATATGGAATAATTGATTTGCATAAAGCCATACAGGCAATTGATTCTTTCCAAGATGGATATTTTAATAGTTTTGATAGTTTGCCATATTATGAAGGGCCTTCAGTTGTAACCTTAAATTCGCAAGACTCTTATCAAGGCCAATTTACCATCACACCAAGCGGAGCAGCTGGAGAAGGATTTAATGATATTGCATATACATACCAATCCGAGTTTCTAGAGATTGAGGCTAATGGTTTGAATTTCACAGTTAAGAAACAAGATGACTATGATTTTGCCGGTTGGGTCAACACAACAATCCTATTTGATTTCCCATTAGTCGAAGGTGCAGATTTACCGTTTGATGGTTACGAGCTACTTTCAGTAGGTGTCAATGTGATTTTTAATGTAATTGGGGAAGCTTATGAAGTAAATTTCCCAACATTAAGAGCAAGGCTTCTTGACAGTAATGGTGTTCCAGTTGCTCAAGTAACATCTGCTATCATTGATGGCCAAGGAAATTTTGTTTTTACAAGTATTGAGCCAGGGACATACAGAATGGTGATAGGTTCAGACATTAATGGTGATAATTCTTGGGGAGGTCCAGGTGAAATGTCAGGATCAAGCACAAATTTTGAAATAACAGACTCAAATGTTTCAGATTTATCAATTACCTTGTCTCCAGAATTAGCAGGAGCTATAAATAATGCGCCTGTCATTACATCCTCTCCTTTCACTGATGCATATGTGAACCAAACATATTTCTATGGTGTCAGAGCCGATGATGAAGATGGGGACTCATTAAGCTACTCTATTGAACTCGTTAACAGAGAAAACGGCACAACAGCCGATTTCTTATCTATTACATCAAATGGAGCTGTTATGGGTACGCCAAGAGAAGACGATGTAGGTGAATACGATGCATCGATAATTGTTTCAGATGGTGTTGATGCTGCAGTTCAAGAATTTGTTCTTACAGTGAATGAATAAAATATGGACAAAAGTAGTCCGTTAGTAGATAAATTTTTTGCCTCTGTAACACCAAACCAACCATTTTCTAGATTAACTTCACCTCAACCACCTGATTATGGTGACCTAAAATCTTGGGCAGCTTTCCCAGGAAAAAAATCTGTAGCTTTATTGGAACCAAACACGGAAAGCCAAAATAAATTAAAAGAAGTCGACTGCTTCTTTATTCATCCAACAGGTTTTTTTCTTAAAGAATGGAATTTTGATATGAATACAGATTCTGCTACATCACAAAGAACAGACTTAATGCTTGCTACTCAAGCAACAGTTTTCAATAAGGAATGCAATATTTACGCACCAGAATATAGACAAGCAACTTTTGCTGCTATATCTCAGAACTTAGGTAGGAATAGCTCTCAAGCATTAGATTTAGCATATCTAGATGTTAAAGAAGCATTTAGAAATTTCTTAGAAAATTATTCAGATGGCAAACCTTTTTTTCTTGCATCACACAGCCAAGGTTCATTACATGCTCAAAGATTATTAACCGAAATAGAATTTAAAAAAGTTTTTTCAAAGCAACTTATAGCAGCATATTTAATCGGATATCCTTTGGAGGAAGAGTATCTTAGAAATCTAGGAGCATCGGTTTGTACAAGATTTCTTGATGAGGGAGTCATTATTCAGTTCCAAACAGTCGGGGAAGATGTTATTCGATCAAGATTAAAATTTTGGTTGTTTGATGGTAAGGAGTATTGTCTTAAAAAAATAAATCAACTAGCCACAACAAATCCTATATCTTTTTCAAAATCAGAAGGATGGGTAAAGAATGAAATAAATTCTTTATTAATGCCAAAAATTTCAGGAATCTCACCACTGTTTGATTATGGTGCAACAAATAAAAATAATAGTTATGTAAGAGAAATTAATTATGCTGATGATCAGAACTTTTATGCAAGAATAGGGAAATCTGGTTTCCTTGAAACAAAAGGATCAACAATTGACAGAATTTTGAAGAACGACTACTTAGGAGAAAAAGACTTACATATTTGGGATTATCAAATTTTTTGGAATCATCTGAGAAAGGACGTTGAAACAAAAGTAAATAAACTTAAAGGTAATACTTGAAGATTAATAACATACAAAAATTTTCATTCGGATTAGGTGGTGGCGTCAATGCAATTAAAACTGATTTTTTTGTTTGGTATCTAGGGGCTTATTATTTAACAGTATTAGGTCTAAATCCTCTATTAACAGGCTTAGCTCTATTAATGGCTTTAGTTATAGATGCAATAAGTGATCCCTTAATAGGCACAGCATCAGACAGAATAAGATCTAAATTTGGAAGAAGACATCTATTAATGGCTTTTTCACTCCTCCCAATTTCGCTAAGTTATTTAATGCTTTTTTTACCTGATCCAGAATGGGCAGAAAATCAATTCTTTTTATTTGCATGGCTATTAGTTTTTGCAGTTGTTACCAGATTTTCAGTAACATTATTCGACATACCACATAGAGCTTTAGCCGCTGAAATACCAGAATCATATGAAGACAAGGCAAATATTATGTCACTTCGTGAGGGGTTTCAGTCACTTATTGCTCTGTCACATTCATTCATTATTTTGCCATTTATAAATCTTGATGGTAACGATCAGTGGTTTAACGTAGGCATAATCGGATCAATAATTATGTTTGTATTAGGGCTAATATCTATTATTGGAACAATGAGTTTAATACCTCAACTATACAAATGGCCTGAAACAGAAGAAAATGATAACCCTTTCAAAGAAATTCAAAAGCAAATAAGTTTTGTTTACAAAAATAAAACTATAATTTTATTTCTTTTAGGCTCTATAACAATTCAGCTTGCATGGGGCTTAGCTAATAGCCTTACTTTTTTAACTCAGACTCAATTCTGGGGTTTAACCACTCTTCAAATTCAAGAATTTATAAAAATTTATTTTTTTTCCACAATTGTGAGCTGGTTTTTAGTTCCAAAATTAGTGAAAAATTTTGAAAAGAGAACAATCTTACTGTTCAGTCTCGTTGTGATAGGGATTTTTCAAGCAACTCCATTTATTTTGTATAAAGTTGGAGTGATGCCAGAATTTGGCAGCAACTCACTGGTATATTTCTTAGCAGTTTTTATTTTTATAACTGGGACATTTTCTATCATGAGCCTTATGACAAGAGAATCTATGGTCCCTGATATGATTGATCAAGTACAACAAGAATCAAATCTTAGGCAAGATGGAACAATAAGCTCATTAACTTCTTTTTGTGCAAAGTGTATGACGGGATTGGGTCAATTTTTCTCAATGTTTGTTTTATGGTTAATCTCATTCCCACAAGGATCAATTGATGCAACATTTACACAAAGAGAAATGCTAGCCTTATTTCAGGGCCCAATGATTATGCTTTTATTTCTTATTCCAATAGTGATATTTTCTGGCTACAAGATTGACAGAAAAAAACATAGAGAAATACTCCAAAAAATCAAAACTTAAAAGAAGGATCTTATTTTAAGGCGAAAGAGTATATAATTTAAGTCAAAAAATAAGGACATATGGAACTCAAAGACGCAATAGCAAAACGGTATTCTGTTAGAAGCTACTTAGATAAAAAGGTAGATAAGGAATTAGTCAAAGAAATACTTGAAGTATCAAAAAGAGCCCCATCTGGTGTCAATTCTCAGCCATGGAAAATATACATTGTTATGGGAGACGCTAGAGATAAATTGATTAAGGAAGCATGTGAAAAATTTGATAAAGGAGAACTAGAGAAAGAAAAATATCAAGTTTATCCAACTGAAAGACCTGATTGGTACAAAGCAAGACAGAGGGCATCTGGATTTGCATTATACGGAGCTGTTGGCATTGGTAGAGAAGATGCAGATAAACGTATCACTCAGGCAAGAAAGAATTATGAGCTTTTTGGAGCGCCAGTTGGAATTTTTGTTACTGTTCATAAATCAGTCGGACCAAATGGTTGGGGTCACGTTGGCCACCTTATTCAAAATATATGTTTAGCTTCAGTTGATGCAGGTCTTGCAACATGTCTGCAAGAAGCGTGGGCCGGTTTTCCAAATCTTATAAAGAGACACGTTGGCTATAGTGATGAAGAAATATTGTGGTGTGGCATTGCACTGGGCTATGAGGATTCAGATCATCCTGTAAATAGTTTTAGAACAGAGAGAGAAGAGTTTGAAAGCTACGCTAAGATTCTTGAATAATGAAAGAATTTTCATATCCCAGCAAACACGGTAAGTTAAGAGGAGTAATTTGGGATAAAGTAAAAAATCCCATCGCAACTATTCAGATTTTTCATGGTCTGGTTGAGTATCATGCTCGTTATGATGAAACAGCAAAATTTTTAAACAAACATCGATTTATAGTTTATTGTAACGACCATCTTGGACATGGTCTTAATGTGAGCCACGGTGGTCCAAAAGGTTTTTTTAAAGAGGAAAATGGATATGATGCAGTGGTTGATCAATTGGGTGAATTAAATTCAATTATTCGGATAGAAAACCCTACCATCAAGCACTTTGCTCTTAGTCATAGTTTAGGAACTTGTGTTCTCTTATCGTTACTGAAAAGAAATATTTTCTTTGATGGTGTAGTAATGAGTGCTGCATTTAGTGTAAATAGATTTATATTGTCTTTAAATAAATTATTGTTGATGCCTGAATATTTTATTAAAGGGAAAATGGGCATAAGTGATGAAATGGAAAAGCTTACTACCCTGAAACATAATTCATTTTTTGAGCCAATCAGAACATCGCATGATTACTTATCTAGTGATAAACAAAAAGTAGATGAATATGTTGCTGATGAATTATGTGGTTATCCTAATACAACACAATTATGGTTAGATCTTGCGGATGGATTTCATAACCTATGGAACAAAACAACCTTTAGTAATTTTGATGAAAAAATTCCCTTTCTTCATATTAGTGGAGACCAAGATAAGGTTAACAATGATGGAGCACAAGCTGAAAATATACATAATTTACTTATTGAATCAGGATTTAAATCGGAATTAAAAACATTCAAAGGTATGAGGCACGAACCATTCCAAGAAAAGAAAAGACAAAAAGTTTTTGAAAGAGTTTTAGAGTTTTATCTATCCAACATTTAAGATCGCCTTCTGGCTGGCTGCACATATGACTGAAGAATTAGAATCCTTTCTGTAATAATCTCTCGAATTTTAAAATTATTTCTTGCAATTCTTCTAGCTTCCTGTAAATCTCTTAAAGCATCTTCATATCGCCCTGAATAAAAAAGAAATTCACTATTGGTCAGATGATATCCCAACATATTGTTACTATTTTTTTGCACCTGACTTAGGTCTTTTAGTAAATTTATGTCTACCGGTCTGTAAAACTTAATATCTTCTAGAAGTTGTTCAGCTGCAACGTAATTTTCCTCCAATATGTGGGCATTTGCTAAGTTATAGCTTAAAGGATAGTTACCAAGTGATATCGCTAAAAGTTCATTTGTATAGTCTTTGCTTTTCCTTATATTTCCTGATTCTGTGTAAACTTCTGCAATACTAGTTTTAATAATTAAATTATCTGGATGTTTCTCTTCAAGATTTTTCAATAATTCTATGGACCTTGTGAAGTTTAATTTTCTCTTCTCAAGCAAAGCTTTTAGATAGATGTCCTCATCTTCATTACCAATTTCTTTTTCCATTGATCTAATAGAAAGATTATCTGTCATCAAAAATTCAACTCTTTTTTTGATTAATCGAAAGTTAAAACTGTCAACTGTCCCTGGGCTCGGATATTCTCGTGCCCTTTCTCTAGATTCTGTAATTCTTCTCGTTGTAATGGGGTGGGTAAGGAGAAATTCGGGGATGTTATCCCCAGATAATCTTCTTACTTCTTGCATATTTTTAAACATTTCAGACATCTGGATAGTGTCATATCCTGCTTTTTGTAATGTTACATAACCCTCACGATCTGCTTCAGTCTCATAAAGTCTTGAAAATCTTAGTTGTTGAGCCATAAGTAATCCTTGACCTCCGATTACTGCAGCAGGACTATTTGTAGCAACAGCAACAACTATTGAAGCTAAAACAGTAGCAAGGCTTTGGTTGCTTCTGTCGCTACCCTCAAGGATTTGTCGAGCAAAATGTCTCTGGCTTATGTGTGCTAGTTCGTGAGCAATAACAGATGCAAATTGGGCCTCATTATCGGAGTACTTAAAAAGCCCTGCATTAACACCTATTATTCCACCAGGTGCTGCAAAAGCGTTTAAAGAATTATCTTCAATAATCAATAACTCAAATGCCTTTTTATTGACTTTGCTTTGTTCTCCAATTTTATAAATAAATAATTCTGTCCATTCTTGAATAATAGGATCATAAAGAATAGCGGTCTCTCTTTTTAAGTCTCTTAAAAATTGTCTACCTAAGGCTTCTTCTTCTGTTTGTGAAACTGCTCCACTTAATCTGTCGCCTATTAAGGGCAATTCAATACTACTTTCTTGTCCATGAATATGCGTAGCCATCAAACTCAGCATTAATGTTAGGATGGTTTTTTTAATCATTAGTTTTAACTATAATTATTTGATAGGTATTTTATAAGAAGATTCAATAAAAAATGAAATTAATTAATTTAATAAAAAATCAACAATTCATGTTTATGGCCATGGTTTTATTAGGTGGTTTCTTTTCATTATGGGTTGTTGGAGATCTTTCCACCCCAATCTTGACTAGCATTGTCTTAGCTTTATTGTTTAGACCAATGCAAGTCTATTTTACAAAAATAGGCATTCCAGAAAAATTAAGTGTTTTTATCACTTTTTTTACTGCTGTTTCATTGGCTACTTTATTCCTTCTTATTTTTATACCTTTATTTATCAACGAGGCAGACAGATACCTTAGCGAATTACCAAGTTTAGCGGTTATTGCTGAACCAATTACAGATTTATTAGGAGAAATAAATGCTCCCAATGAGTCTATTGAAGGCGCACAAAGTTTTTTAAGTGAAATTACTGGTTTTGCAAGTGACGCCGTATCATTTGGCATCTCTCGCTTGCAAGATACAGCAAATCTATTTTTAAGCATAATATTGGTGCCAATTTTTTTATTTTTTTGGTTGTGGGATACAGATACTTTATCTTCAGGTTTTTCTAAATTAGTTCCAAAGAAAAGAAAATTTTTAGTTAGAGTTTGGAATGAGACAAATACAAATTTTCAAAATTATTTTAAAGCTAAATTTATTGAAGTTTTCGTTGTTGCAGTTACCGGAAGTCTTATGTTTTGGGCACTGGGCTTAAATAGCCCTGTTCTTTTAGGAATTTCTTTTGGGCTGAGCCAACTTATACCTTTTTTCGGCCCTGTATTTATGACATTCCCAGTACTTATAGTTAGTTTCGCTCAATTTGGTCTCGATCCTTATGTAATTGTGATATTGCTATTTTATGCGCTGTTACAAAATATTGATGGCAACATATTCCTACCATTCCTGATGTCTGGAGTTGTGAAATTACCTGCTGTAGTTGTTCTACTTTCTGTCTTTCTTTTTGGCGCTATTTTTGGAATATGGGGTGTCTTCTTTGCTGTACCAATTGCAAGCTTTATAAAATCACTTCTAGATAACTGGAAGTATGTTGATTCCTAAAGTTCACAAATAAAATTGTAAACTTCCTCAACATGTCCAGGAACTTTCACACCGCGCCATTCTTTAATTAGTTTTCCATCTGGGTCAATAATGAAAGTGCTCCTTTCAATACCCATATATTTCCTGCCATACATTGATTTTTCTTTCATAACACCATAAGCATTGCACATTATTTCGTCAGGATCAGAAATTAATGGAAAATTGAGCGATTCTTTTTCAACGAAGCTTAAATGTGACTTTATTGAATCTCTTGAAACTCCAATAATTTTGCAATTTTTATTTGCAAATTTTTTCTTATAATCTCTGAAGTCTTGACTTTCTAAAGTACATCCAGATGTTTTGTCTTTAGGATAGAAATAGATAACTAAGAAACTTCCTTTATAATCGCCAAGACCGATATGATTGTTTTCATCAATCAGGCCTAAAAAATTTGGGGCTTTTGATTTATCATTCATGTTTAGATTATAGGAAAGAAAAAATTTGAAAGGAAGTATAGTAGCAATTGTGACGCCCATGTTAAAAAATGGCGATATTGATTTTGCAGCATTCGAAAAACTTTTAAGTTTTCATGCAGATGCACGGACGGACGGAATAGTATTAGTTGGAACAACAGGAGAGTCAGCAACTTTAAATAAAGATGAAAGAGCAGAGATTTTTGCATTTGCTAATTCAAAAACTGATATTCCTTTAATGGCAGGCGTGGGTAGCTCTGCAACAGCTGTTGCAATTCAATTAATTGAGTGTGCTCTTAAAAACAATATTAACGAATGCTTGGCAGTAACACCTTACTACAATAAACCGTCTCAAATTGGATTGGAGCTCCATTACAAAGAACTTTCAAAAGTAGGTGCAAATATAACTTTATATAACGTACCAGGCAGAACTGGTGTCGATCTACTGCCTGCTACAATAGAAAAGTTATTAGAAATTGAAAAAGTTACAGGAATTAAAGAGGCAGTTGATACAGAGCAACGATTTTTGGCATTAAAAAGATTAAAAGACAAAAGACATGACTTTAAATTATATTCTGGAGACGATCCAAGTCTTGTTAAGTTTATGAAATACAAAGGAGATGGAGTAATTTCAGTCGCAGCAAACGTAATGCCTAAGGAAATAAAAGAGCTTTCAGATATTTGTCTAGCTGGTGATTTCGGTAAAGCTGAAAAAATTATTAAGAACTATCAAGAAATTTTTAAACTTTTATTTATTGAGGCTAGTCCAAGTCCATGTAAATACTTACTTGAAAAAATGTCACTACTAGAGAATAATCTAAGATTACCATTACATCCACTGTCCGTGGAATATAGGGAAAAAATATATGAAGTATTCAAAAATATTTAGCATAATTTTAATTTCTGTTTTTGTGCTTCAAAATTGCACAATACCTGAGAGCAGAAAACCATATTGTCCAGAAAATGGCTGTTTGCTTGAAAAAAGAGAAAATCCTAACGAAAGATATGATGAAGAAGGACAAGAGCTTGAAACAAACGGTGAGTTTGAATCACTAGAAGTATTAGATGAATTTCCTTATCCTCCTAAAACGCCAAGCTTCATTAAAGAAGGTGAAATGCCAAGACCAAAAAAAATATTCTCATCAACAGGATCTGAAAGTGTGGAAGTAAGAAGATTGGGAGAAATTTACTGGATTTATGTTGAAGCTTTGCCATCTAAATCATGGCCTTTGATTAAAGATTTTTTTGCAGAAGAGGAATACGATTTAGTTGATGATGACCCATCTTTGGGGAAAATAATAGCTGAAAAAAATGAAAAACTTTACCTGACTCTTGAGCATGGTATTAAAAATAATAGTTCTGAAATTTATTTATTGAACGAAGACAATGCCAGTTTAGAGCTTCCATACTTTGAAGATCTTGCATCTTATATGTCTTTAAACTTACCTGGTTATGAAGGAAATTCAATAGCTGCACAAGGTCTAAATTTAAATAAAAAGGCGCGTATTGTTTATGTTAAAAAAGAAATTGGAATTGAATTTAAACTTCCATTTGATAGGACTTGGTCTGCATTATCAAGAGCAGTTGATAAAGCAGATTTAGAGGTTGTGGATAGAAATAGAGAGCTCAAGTATATTCAAATAAAACTTGCAGCTGAGGAAGAAAATTTCTTTACTGGCTTATTTAACGTAAGCACTGCTGATCAGGTTGAAGCAGACTATGAATTAATTTTTTCTGAGTCTGAGGAAAACACAATTTTGGAATTTAAAAAACTTTCTAATACCGAATTTTCTGTTGATGAGTTAGTGGATATAATTAATGAGTCATTGTCATGATTGAAAAAGGAAACTTAATATCTGAAGGAAAAGCAAAATCCTTGTATGAGACCAAAAATCAAAATGAACTTTTAATGGTCTATCGAGATGATACGTCAGCCTTTGATGGAAAAAAGAAAGAAGCTTTAAAAGGTAAGGGCGAAATTAATAACAAATTTAATGCTCACATTATGAAGTATCTTGATGAAAATGGGATTAATACACATTACATTGATACCGTCACAGATAATGAGAGTTTGGTTCACAAGCTTGATATGTTGCCAGTCGAGTGTGTTGTAAGAAATATTGCCACTGGCTCAATATGTAGAAGATTGGGGGTTAAACAAGGCTTAAAGTTTGAAAATCCGCTTTTTGAATTTTTTCTAAAAGATGATGACTTGGGCGATCCCTTAATAAATGATAATCATATAATCGCATTTAATTGGGGTTCAGAAGAAGAAATAGCGATCATGAAAGATAAAACACTGATTATTAATAAACTTCTTTGTCAGATATTTTCAGATGTTGATCTTATTCTAGTGGATTATAAAGTAGAGTTTGGAAGAAAAGACGGACAAATCGTTCTTGGTGATGAATTCACACCTGATGGATGTAGGATTTGGGATAGAGAAACAGGCGAAAGCCTTGATAAAGATAGATTTAGAAAAGATTTAGGTGATGTCGTCGAATCTTATCAAATTGTAGCCCATAAGCTTGGAATAAGTATTTAAATATTAGTCTAAGGCCCTACATTAACTTATAATTAAATTATGAAAAGTAATCTAGTATATTTTGACTATGCGTCTACAACGCCGGTAGACCAAAGGGTTGCAGAAAAAATGCATGAGTGCCTTTTATTGGACGGCAATTTTGGTAATCCTGCATCAAGATCGCATGAATTTGGATGGAAAGCTGATGAAGCTGTCGAAAAGGCCAGACTCCACGTAGCTAACCTCGTGAAAGCTGATTCTCGAGAAATAGTCTGGACTTCAGGTGCAACCGAATCAGATAACTTAGCAATTAAAGGTGCGGCAAGATTTTATAAGGATAGAGGCAACCACATCATTACCTCAAAAATTGAACATAAAGCAGTATTAGATCCATGTCGTCAGCTGGAAAGAGAGGGTTTTGAGATTACTTATTTAGACCCAGATGAAAATGGAGTAGTTTCTCTGGAGAACATTAAGAAACACGTAAAAGACACAACAATACTTATCTCAATTATGCACATCAACAACGAATTAGGTGCAGTAAATGATATTGAAGAGATTGGTAAATTTACAAGAGAAAATAATATTATTTTTCACGTTGATGCGGCACAAAGCACTGGAAAATTGCCAATCGATTTATCGAAGCTAGATGTAGACTTAATGTCATTTTCTGGGCACAAAACTTATGGTCCAAAGGGAATTGGAGCCTTGTATGTTAGTAGAAAACCTAGAGTTAGGCTTGAAGCACTCATTCATGGTGGTGGACATGAAAGAGGTTTCAGATCAGGTACATTACCGACTCATCAAATTGTTGGAATGGGCGAAGCATTTCGCATTGCGGCAGATGAAATGGACAAAGATAACAAGAAAATCGCAAAATTAGCTGATTTATTCTGGAAGGAAGTTTCGGGTATAGAAGAAATCTATCTAAATGGTAGCTTTAAGAATAAAATTCCAAATATTACAAACATCAGCTTTGCATACATTGAAGGCGAATCATTGATCATGGCACTGAAAGATGTGGCTGTTTCATCTGGTTCTGCATGTACATCTGCAAGCCTAGAACCTTCATATGTTTTAAGAGCACTGGGTCGCGCAGATGAATTAGCTCACAGTTCAATTAGATTCTCATTTGGTAGATTTACGACTGAAAAAGAAGTTAAAATGGTCGCCGAAACAACTAAAAGAGTTGTTCATCAATTAAGAGAACTTTCACCACTTTGGGATATGTTCAAAGATGGTGTAGATCTTGAAAAAGTTGAATGGGTAACCCACTAATAAATTATGTACTCTAGAAAAGTTATACAAAAGTTTGAAGAAACATTAAATAATCCACAAGCTCACAATGTTGGGAGAATGGACGCCCAAGCTAAAAATGTTGGAACAGGTATGGTTGGGGCACCAGCGTGTGGCGATGTGATGAGGCTTCAAATCGAAGTAAATGACAAAGAAGTTATAACTGACTGCAAATTCAAAACTTATGGATGTGGATCTGCAATTGCATCAAGCCAACAAATGATTGAAATGCTTATCGGAAAAACTTTGGAAGAAGCCAAAAATATTAAGGATAGAGAAATTGCAGAAATATTAGAACTACCATCTATCAAGATACATTGTAGTGTTTTAGCAGAAGATAGCATTAAGAAAGCCATAGCGGATTATGAATCCAAAAAAGCATAAACCTGAGCCTTTAAATTTCACGACAAAAGCATTAGCGCATTTCAAACATATGATCTCTATGCAAGGAAAAGAGAATAAAGTGAAACTTGGTGTAAAAAAGATGGGCTGTAATGGCTATTCATATTTTTTTGAATTTACAAGCAGAGCAAATAAATCTGATCATAAAATTACCATAGATGATTTAGAGTTCTTTATACCATCTGACTCTTTGGAAATTATTAAAGGAAGCCAGGTTGATTACACGATTGAGGGTCTAAATCAAGGCGTAAAATTTATAAATCCAAATGCTAGTGCTGTTTGTGGTTGTGGAGAAAGTTTTACTGTCAGAGACGAAAAATTTAGCTCAAACACAAATACTGCTCAAAAAAAAAATTAAAAATTCTGCCTCATGAAGAGATATGTCCTGAAGGTCTTACAATAGAGCTTGAAGAAAACGAAACTATTCTAGATGCATGTCTGAGGAATGGAATAAATCTTGAACATGCTTGCGAAAAAGCGTGCGCCTGTACAACTTGTCATGTAATTGTCAAAGAAGGATTTGATAATCTTGCTTATGCTTCTGATGAAGAGGAGGATATGCTTGATAAGGCTTGGGGCCTAGAATCAAATTCCAGATTAAGTTGTCAGGTTTTTCCAGTTGATGACGTCACTGTCATTGAAATACCAAAATATACTATTAACCAAGTTTCTGAGTTAACATAACATGCTTAAGTGGGTTGATACTCTAGATATTGCGATTGAATTATCTGAAAAACATCCAGATGTTGATCCGCAGTGGATAAATTTTGTTGATTTACGAAAATTAGTTGTAGAGCTTGAAGATTTTGATGATCAACCTGACAAGGTAAATGAAAAAATTCTTGAATCTATTCAGCAAAATTGGATAAAGGAGATGGATTAAGATGGAAATGACATTATCAATTATTAAGCCAGATGCGGTGGCAAAAAACGTTATAGGACAAATTAAGCAAAGATTTGAAGATGCTGGATTAAAGATTGTGGCTTCGAAAATGATTCATTTGAGTGTTGAAAAAGCTCATGGTTTCTATGCTGAACATGAAGGTAAGCCATTTTTTAATGCATTAGTTGAATTTATGACATCTGGTCCAGTAGTGGTTCAAGTATTAGCAGGAGAGAATGCAATCAAGCTTAATCGAGAATTAATGGGTAATACTAATCCAAAAGAAGCTGAAGCAGGGACTATAAGAGCAGATTTTGCTGAGTCTATTGATGCAAATGCAGTCCATGGTTCTGACTCACCAGCAAGTGCACAAAGGGAAATAGCATATTTCTTTGAAAGTACAGAAATTTTTGGTTAATAAATTGGATAAACAATCTGTTCAAAGAAAAATTACGAAAAAAATTTGGGTAGGTGATGTCCCGGTTGGAGGAGGCACTCCGATTTCTGTTCAATCAATGACAAATACTGAAACATTAGATATTTCTGCCACTGTAAATCAAATTAAAGAATTAGAAGAAGCAGGAGCAGACATTGTAAGAGTTTCTGTTCCTAGTATGGATGCTGCTGAGGCATTCAAGCATATTAAAGAACAAGCAAATATACCTTTAGTATCAGATATCCACTTTGATTACAAAATAGCACTTCAAGTTCTTAAATATGGTGTTGACTGTGTCAGGATAAATCCAGGCAATATTGGCAATGAGAAGAAAATTAAAGAAGTAATTTCAGCTGCTCGAGACCTTGATGTTCCAATTAGAATAGGAGTAAACGCTGGATCTCTAGAAAAAGATTTGCAAAAGAAATATGGAGAACCTAACGCAGATGCACTTGTTGAATCAGCCATGAGACATGTGAATCTGCTATTAGATAACAATTATGAAAATTTTAAATTAAGCATCAAATCATCTGATATTTTTATGGCCGTTGAAAGTTATGAAAAAATTTCAGAATTGATTGAACAGCCACTTCATTTAGGTATTACTGAGTCAGGTTCCTTAAAGACAGGAACTGTAAAATCTTCTATTGGATTAGGCAGTTTATTGATGCAAGGTATTGGCGATACAATAAGGGTTTCTCTTGCATCTGATCCGGTTGATGAAATTAACGTAGCATGGGAAATGTTAAAGTCCTTGAAAATTCGATCAAGGGGTGTAAAAATTGTCGCCTGCCCAAGCTGCTCAAGGCAGAATTTTCAAGTTATTGACACAGTTAATAAACTTGAAAATGATCTTTCTCATTTGAAAGAAGAGGTCACTCTGGCAGTAATAGGCTGTTATGTTAATGGGCCAGGTGAATCTAGGGTTGCAGACGTTGGTGTAACAGGAGCATCACCAAAACACCTTATATATCTGAACGGGAAGCCAGCCTATAAAGTTGAAACTAATGAGCTTGAAAATGCTCTAATTAAAGAAGTGACTAAAATTGCAGACCAGAAAAGAAATACAATATTTAAACAATGAAAGATTTGAAAACAATAAGAGGAATGCCAGATCTCTACGATGAGGAAGTAGAGAGAATCTCAATTGTGGAAAAAACTTGCCTCGAAACTTTTAAAAGTTTCAATTTTCAGGAATTTAGAACTCCTATAATTGAGAACAAATCATTATTTCAACGATCAGTTGGAGAAAGTTCAGATATCATCCAAAAAGAAGTATATGAGTTTGAGGATAGGAATGCTGAGTTACTCTGTTTGAGGCCAGAGGGAACTGCTGGACTAGTAAGAGCATTGATCACAAATGGTTTAATGAATGATGAAATAAAAAAATTCTTTTATTTAGGTCCAATGTTTCGATATGAAAGACCGCAAAAAGGTAGAAAAAGACAATTTTTTCAAGCAGGAGCCGAATTAATCGGTGAAGAATCGACAAAAAGTGATGTTGAGATCATATCATTAGCAAAAACCATACTTGAAAAATTAGAAATAAAATATTCATTAGAAATTAACTACTTAGGAAAAGATGAATCTCTAAATTCATATAGAGCTTATTTAAGAAAATATCTCCAGAAATTTAAAGATGATTTTGAGGATAAGGTTTATTCAAGATTGCAAAGAAACCCTCTAAGAGCAATTGACTCAAAAGATGTCAAAATTAAGAAAATTTTTGAGGATGCAAAAGATATATCTGCATTTCTTACGAACGATGAAAAAGAATCATTCGATAAAACAATTAATTCTCTTAAAGAGTTAAAAATAAAATTTGAAATAAATAAAAAATTGGTTAGAGGTCTAGATTATTACACTGGAACAGTTTTTGAATTTACTGTCGACGGGTTGGGGTCACAAAATGCTGTTATTGGTGGGGGAAGATACGATAATCTTATAAAAGAGTTAGGTGGCAGAGATTTGCCAGCTATAGGTTTTGCTCTTGGTATTGATAGATTAGCTGAGATCATAGAAATCAAAGATAAAACAAAAGACCTTTTCATAGGCTCTATTAGTGATGATTCAATTAATTTTGCGCAATACATTGGAAATAAATTGCGACAAGACATAAATGGTTTAGTTGTAGAAAATTATCTTGGAAATGCAAATGTTGCAAAACAACTGAAAAAAGCTAATTCTCAAGGCTTTAAATTTGTTATGATAGTCGGCCAAGAGGAGCAAAAAACAAATTCATTTAAATTAAAAAATCTCATAGATGGCAGTGAAAAAACACTAAATGAGATTGAGCTAGTGGAGTTTTTGAATGGCAGATAGAATCTTAGAATTTTTGAAGAATAAGTACTTTATTGGTACTGTCATTGCTGTTTTCTCGGGCTTATTTATAAACTCAATAACTGTCTATACAATGGAAAAAGCTAATGAAGAAGAATTCAAGAGGTTTCAAGAAATAAACAATTCACTTTCCAGCGAAAATTCAGTTAATTTAGATGGCGTTGATTTTGAATTTGATTCAATAGGATTTGAAATAATTACTAAATCTGTTTTCGCTAAAAAAGCTCTGGATGAGCAAAATTTTTCTGAAGCTAGTGCATTATTTCAAGATATATTTTATAAGGTTTCAGAAAGTTCAATTCCAAAGGACACAAAAAATATCTTGCTTGAACAGTACTATGAAAATTTAGTAAGAATTTGTATGGAACTTGATGATTTTGAAAAAGGTGAGAGCTTAATTGTAGAAAACCAATTAGATACTGCAAGATTCCACGATGTCGCTGGAGACTTCTATAAATACTTCCAGAAAAATGAAATGGCTAATTATCATTATGATATGGCCATATCATTTGATATGGATGATTCACAAAAGAATTTAATACAACTTAAAAAACCACTCAAATAAAATGAAAAAATTTTATCTACTAACAATCATTCTCTTGCTTTCTTCTTGTCAGACTTTAAGTACAATTCAAGAAACTCTTGGCTTAGTACAAGATGATCCGAATGCACCCGTTAAACTTGATGAAAATTATGACAACTTCCTAGAAGTTGATTGGGAAAAAAATGCTGATAACCCTTTGTTAAATTTCGATTTCTTTAGAGAAAATATTGAATCAAACTTATTTTTTGACATCAACGCAGGCACTATTTTTAATCTCAAAGGAAGACAAATTGAATTAATTGACATAGAGACAGGCCAATTGACTGAAGTTTTTGATCTTCAGACTGATCGTATTATTTCAGGTGTTTCGGTTGGGTACAACTCCTTTTTTTACGTTGATGCTGATGGTGTCGTTTACTCCCACGATTCAAATATAGGAGATCTTAAATGGACAAAAGAACTTGAAGATGTGGTGCTTTCAAAAATTTTAATAACTCCAACACTTGTATTCCTACAGACTTCTTCAGATGTTTTGTATGCTATAGATTTACAGACCGGTGAGACTAAATGGCAAAAACAGGCACAAGCTCCACTTCTATCAATAAGAGGAACAGCCTCCCCAATAATTTATGAGGGTTTAATTTTTGCAAGTTTTTCAAATGGAAGATTAGCTGCTGTTAGAGGAGTTGATGGCATTCAACTATGGGAAAAGCCAATTTCTAGGTTAAAGGGATCAACTGAACTAGAAAAATTAATGGATGGTGATTCAAACGCAATTACTGTAAATGAAGATGTTTTTGCAGCAAATTACAATGGGTCTTTAACAAGATTCAATATCAGAAGTGGCGAGAAAATTTTTTCAGTAGACCATTCAACCTCAAAATCAATAACTTTTAACAAAGGAAAAATCTTTTCAGTAAATACTGACGAAGAAATATTAGGATTTAATGCATCGAACGGAACAGAATCTTGGAGAAGCCAGAAATTTAAAAATAGAGGACTCACAGATCTAATCATAAATGACGACAAAATTTATTTTGGAGACTTTGAAGGCTATATTCACCAATTAGATGCAGAGACTGGAATGATTACAGGATTAACAAAGACTAACCTTGAAGCTATTTCACAAATAGCTATTTTTTCAGATAAATTATTTGCACAAGATATCGACGGATCAATTACTGGATTCACTTTAAAGTAAATGAGCACAACAGTCGCACTTGTCGGTAGAACTAATGTCGGCAAATCATCAATATTCAATAGATTAGCAAAATCTAAATCAGCAATTGTCTCGGAACAAGAAGGCTTAACAAGAGATATAAAAACTGCGTCTGTCCATGTAGATGGTAAATTTGTGAATTTAATAGATACTGGAGGGTTTTTTACTTCTAAACATGATGATTTTGAAGAGATGATTCTATCTAAAGCATACGAAGCAATAGAAATTGCTGAAGTGGTCTTATTTGTAGTTGATAAAAAATTTGGGATTTCACCGTTTGATAAGGAAATCGCGTCTTTTATTAGAAAAAGCAACAAAAAAGTCATAATGGTAATAAATAAAATTGATGTCAAAACTTTAGAAGGCACCTCAGTTTTTGAAGAATTAGGATTTAAGGAAAAAATTGAGGTGAGTGCGGAACATAATTTAGGAATCGATCAATTAAAGGAACTAATTTTCTCTAAAGTAAAAGAAGAAGAAACTTTTTTTGAAAATAATATTCCAAAAATTTGTATTTTAGGTAAGCCAAATGTTGGAAAGTCATCCACTATAAATTCTATTCTTAACGAAAAGAAAATGATTGTTTCTAATGTTCCAGGCACAACAATAGACTCTGTTGATACCAAGATACTTTATAAAAACAAAGAATATATATTTATTGATACTGCTGGTATTAGGAAAAAAAGTAAAACTATATCAAAAGAGGAAAAATTCTCTGTAATTAAGTCATTGGAATCTAATAAAATAGCGGATTTATCAATCATAATGCTTGATGCATCAAGTTTTTTGCTTGACCAGGATAGAAAGTTATTAGAAAAAGCTCGAGATAATGGCAAGGCAATGATTATTGCAGTTAATAAGAAAGATCTGCTCGAGAAGAAAACCTTAAGTGAGATTGAAAAGGCTCTAGATGAAGATTCTATGTTCAATGGACTGCCAATATGTTTCATTTCTGCGAAGAAAAAGGAGGGAATTAAATACCTTTTTGATAATATCTATAGAGTTCTCGAAAATGCAGACAAAAAAATATCAACAAATAAACTTAATAACGTCTTAAGAAAAGCACTTGAAAAGAAATCTATTCCATTTAAAGGTAAATTCAAGCCAAAAATTAGATTCGTACATCAAGGAGGTAAAAATCCTCATATTATTACAATTCATGGCAACTCACTTGAGAAGCTTGAAAGAAGCTATAAAAGATTTCTAATAAATTTCTACCAAAAAAAATTAGGCCTATTGGGGATAACACTCAAACTTAAATTTATTACCTCCAAAAACCCTTATAAATCTTAATTTTATACGCTTTATTGCAGTAAGATATTCTATAATACTGACGAAAATGACTAGGCGCCCAACTTTCATAAACCTTCTTTTAATTAAATTGCCTATTACAGCTATTTCTTCTATAACCCATAGAGTTTCAGGTATAGTTAATTTTTTTATAGCCATACCTACTTTTATTCTCTTATTTCTAACTGATTATTTGCTAGCTAATGATCTTAATTGGAGTAGTGAAAAGTTTAATCTTGAAGTGAAGCTGCTTATCTCAGTATCTATTCTTTCAATTACTTATCACATTTTTTCAGGATTAAGACACCTTCTCACTGATTTTTCAAATTATGGTCATGAGCTTTCTGAAGCAAAATTCTCTGCATCATTTGCATTTATTTTGACTTTGATGGTCTCATTTTTTTTAATTTTGGAGGTTTGGTAAATGGGAACTTTTCTTTGGTTAGCTCAACGTTTTAGTTCACTCATAATTCTGAGTTACGTACTTTTTATAGTTATTAGTTATTTTGTCAAACCATATGATCTTGATGCACAAGTATGGTTTACTGACATAAGGTCTATCCAAATGAAGATATATACTAGCTTATTTTTGATAGCAATTGTTGGGCACGCACTACAAGGTTTGAAAGCAGTTGAGGATGATTATTTTACAGAAAGAACTATTGGCATGTTTCTACCGGGAACTAAGCACCTTGCAAAGTTTCTTAGATATTCATATCGAGGGTTTATATGCGTGGTTATAGTTATTTTGAGTTACGTTACTGTTTTGAGTTATTTAATGGAAGTTTAAATAAATGACGTTTATAATTATGTATAAGTAAAATTGATAATGGAAATTAGTGGAAAAGCTATATCGGAAAAAATCTTTGATGTAGCAATCATAGGTGGAGGAGGCTCTGGTCTGAGAGCTTCTCTAGAAATTTCAAAATCAGGTTTAGATGTAGCAGTTGTCTCTAAAGTGTTCCCTACCAGATCGCATACTGTCGCAGCACAAGGAGGTATTACTTGTGCTATTGCAAGTGCTGATCCTAACGATGATTGGAGATGGCATATGTTTGATACTGTCAAAGGCTCTGACTATATTGGGGATCAAAATGCAATTGAATATATGTGTTCTGAGGGCCCAGATGCAATTTTCGAATTAGAACATATGGGATTGCCTTTTTCTCGTTTTGAAAATGGCCGCATATACCAAAGACCATTTGGAGGTCAATCAAAAGAGTTTGGAGAAGGAGGGCAAGCAGCAAGAACCTGTGCTGCCGCTGATAGAACTGGCCATGCTCTTCTACATACTCTTTACCAGGCTAATCTAAAAGCAGGCACTAAATTTTTAAACGAGTGGTTTGCTATTGACTTAATAAAAAATGATGAAGGCGCTATTAGGGGTTTAAGTTGTTTCGATATGGAAACTGGAGAGGTTTCTGTAATAAGGTGTAACGCAGTTGTGCTTGCTACTGGTGGAGCTGGACAAGTATATGAACAAAATACGACTTCTCTTATTTGTACTGGAGATGGTTTAGGGATGGTTCTTAGACAAGGATATCCTCTGCAGGACATGGAAATGTGGCAATTTCATCCAACCGGATTATATGGAAATGGATCTCTTATGACTGAAGGCTGTAGAGGCGAGGGCGGATACCTAATAAATTCAGAAGGTGAGAGATTTATGCCCAACTATGCACCAAAAGCAAAAGATTTAGCTTCTAGAGATGTTGTATCAAGGTGTATAGTGCAGGAAATTTTAGCTGGAAGAGGGTGTGGTGAGCATAAAGATCATGTACTACTCAAGATAGATCATTTGGGTGAAGACGCAATCATGAAAAAACTCCCAGAAATACGTGAAATTTCAATGACTTTTGCAGATGTAGATCCAATTAAAGCACCAATACCTGTTGTTCCAACCTGTCATTATATGATGGGAGGAATACCTACTAACGTGCACGGCCAAGTAATTACTACGGAAAATGGCAAAGATTCAGTTATAGACGGACTGTATTCAATTGGTGAAGCTGCTAACGTATCTGTACATGGAGCGAATAGGCTTGGTGGTAATTCATTATTAGATTTAGTTGTTTTTGGAAGAGCAGCAGGTAGACATATTAATGAAAACGCTAAAGAATCAAGCTCGTTGGATATTTCAAAATCTAATATCGAAGAGTCATTAGATATGTTTAATAAAATCCAGAATACAAAACAAGGTGAAACAGTGTTTAATCTCAGATCTGAGATGCAAAATGTGATGCAAAATTACTTTGGTGTATATAGGAATGAAGAACTTATGAAAGAAGGCATTTCAAAACTTGAAGAAATTACTGAGAGAACAAAAAAGATTCATTTAATGGATAAATCAAATCAATTTAATTCGGAGAGAGTAGAGGTTTTAGAATATTTAAATTTATTAGACATTGCTAATGCTACTGCTTACTCTGCAATGGAAAGAAAAGAGAGCAGGGGCGCTCATGCAAGAGAGGACTATCCAGAAAGAGATGACCAAAACTGGTTATGCCATTCATTATTCTTTAAAGATAAAAAAATTGTTAAAAAAAGAGAAGTAAATTTATCTCCAAAAACTGTTGACGCATTTAAGCCAAAGGCAAGGGTATATTAATGTCAGAAAAATTTCTATTGAGTCTTTATAGGTTCGATCCTGAAAAAGACGTAAGACCTTATATGTCTGACTACGAAATCTTTTATCCTGAGACCGGAAATATGATGGTGATTGATGCAATTAGACAAGCACAAGAAAAAGACTCGACGGTAACATTCAGAAGATCTTGTGCTCAGGGTGTCTGTGGATCAGATGGGGTAAATATGAATGGTCAAAATGGATTAGCATGCATTACTCCGGTAGTCGATGTTATCACAAGAGACAAGCTTGAAGTAAGGCCACTGCCAGGCTTGCCAGTTATTAAGGATTTAATAGTTGATATGAAACCATTTTATGAACAATATGAAAAAATTAAACCATTCTTAGATAATGAAGAAGAAGTGACTACTGGACATGAACGTTTACAAACTCCAGAGGATAGAGATAAATTAGATGGTCTTTATGAGTGTGTTCTGTGTGCATGCTGTTCAACTAGTTGCCCTTCATTTTGGTGGAATCCTGAAAAATTTGTAGGCCCAGCTGCGTTATTGCAAGCTTATAGGTTTATTGCAGATACAAGAGATAAACAGAAAAAAGCAAGGCTAAAAAAACTTAATGATGCTTTTAGTGTTTATAGATGTCATGGGATAATGAATTGTACTTCAGTTTGTCCAAAAGGATTGAATCCTTCCAAGGCAATCAATGAAATTAAGAAGGAGTTAAGAAGAATAGGATAGTGACAAAATCAATAGAGGAGAGGTTTGAAGAAAGTTTCAAGTATGGGGGAAATTCACAGTATCTTGATCATCTTTACGAACAATACTTAAAAGATCCATCAAAAATAAAACCTAAATGGAAAAAATACTTTGACTCTATTCAAAACGGTCAAACAGATCAGAGTCATAAACAAATAATCGCACAATTCAAAAACAAAAAGCCAGAAACAAAAAAACTATTATTTTCAACTGAAAGTACAAATTCATCTGATGTTCAAAACTTAATAAATGCATATAGAAGAAGAGGCCATCAAGTTGCAAAAATTGACCCACTCCATCTTAGAAAAGAAATTAATATCCCCGAACTAGAGCTTGGGTTCCACGGTCTATCATCAAATGATTTTGAAAGAGAATTTTCAATCTCGAACTTTCAAGACTCCAAAAAATTAAAACTTTCTGAAATTCTAAAATCAATCAAAGAAACCTATACATCAAGCATTGGCTACGAATTTATGCATATTATGAACAGTGAAATTAGAACTTGGTTTTTAGAAAAAATTGAGGGCAAATCTGCACCTTATGATTTCAATAATGAAGAGAAACAGCACATATTAAAGAGATTAGTTGATTCTGAAGGCTTGGAAAAATTTTTAGCATCT
>CENJ01027840.1_pt1 | contig 24881 bp, 25 predicted proteins | sample 356161 | NCBI WGS metagenome assembly CENJ01 (sample SAMEA2619531, study PRJEB7988) | marine metagenome | biome: marine biome (ENVO:00000447); feature: surface water layer (ENVO:00002042); material: "saline water (ENVO:00002010), including plankton (ENVO:xxxxxxxx)" | depth 5 m | reverse complement strand
GGCCGCAGCCGAGATCAAGCAGCCGGTCTCCGGGCCGCAATCCGAGGAGTTTGACGTTGATGGTTTCTAGACTCATATCATCGCATTCCACGATAAAGGTTGGTGAATTGCTGAGCGGTTTGGTGCCAGTCGAAGCAGTCTAGCATGCGGGCACGCCCGGCGAGGCCAAGCTGCCGTCTTAGCGGTTCATTAAGAAGTAAGGTTTGAATGGCTTCAGTTAATGCCGTGCTATTTGCCTTCGGCACCGTAATGCCCGCGTCACCAACAACCTCCGGGAGTGCGCCGCCGTCGGTCGAAACAACCGGGACTCCACAGGCCATTGCTTCAGCCGCAGGAAAGCCAAATCCTTCGTATTCCGACGGAACTACTGCGAGAGTAGCCTCAGCATAGAGATCGGCAATCTGGGTTGCCCGAATGCCATGATGGAAGGTAATGCACTTTTGGAGGCCCAATTTGGCTATCAATTGCTCTGTCGCTCCGCCGGGCTTCGGCTGACCGATAAAGGTCAACTGCAAATCAGCAAACGACTTTTTGAGTTCCGCTACGGCAGGAATGAGATATTGAGCTCCTTTAAGCGGCTGATCCGCGCTGGCTGTGGTGATGATGTGATTAGCTTGCCGAGTGATATTTGGCTTTGGCTTAAACGTTTGTGTGTCTACGCCGTTATAAACGACTTCAATCAAGGCCGGCGAGGTGCCAAAAGACGTGGCGATGTCGCGCTTGGAATTTTCACTGACGGTCACGATCTTCGCTAGACGTTTCGCCACGTGAGCCTGCATCTTCAAGAAATAGTGCCATCGTTTAATGAGCAGTCGCATGCTGAAGCTGTCGCAATTTGCGAGCGATATGTCGCGATCAAAAGTAATCGGATGATGGATTGTGGAGATGATCGGAACGCCGTAGCTTTGCAGTTCCAGCAGCGCATAACAAAGACTTTGGTTATCGTGCACGATGTCGTAGCGGGGTCGATGTGTACGCCAATGGCGTAGTAACCGTTCTCCAAAGGTGTATGGTTCGGGGAATCCTCCGGTGATCATTGAGAACCACTCGAATAAGTCCTCGGGTACTTTCAAATGTTGCCAGCGAAGCGCTCGGAAGGGACTTTCTTCTGCGAATAGATTGAGTCCGGGAAGTTTGATTAGGTTCACGTTCGGGTCGAGGTCCGGATACGGCTCACCAGAAATAACGTCAACTTCGTGACCCAGTTCCACCAGCGCTTTCGACAAACATTGAATGTAGATGCCCTGGCCGCCACTGAACGGATTGCTGCGGTAACCGAGTAAAGCAATTTTGAGAGGTCGGTGGATTACTAGCGGCACCAAAGCAGCTTCCTCATATGCGTTGTATTGCGATGCGTGTTTTCGCGACCGCAAAGTGGTCAAGCAGTAACGATACCAGAGTTAAATCTCTCTTATGCAGAACTTACGCACGGTTCATGAACGTTCTAGAAAGTGCGCGGCTCCATTTGCAAAACCGGCCCAAAGCTTAGGCCGATTAGCATTAGAAGCGCGGTAGATGGAGTCCGCGAACTGTTCTGAGAATAACAAAAGCAAAGTTCGGTTGATCGGCGCTGTTAAGGTGTACTCCACGTCTCCCGAGCATGACATAGACGGTGCCGCAACTTATTATGCATTTTCAAGATCAGAGGTTGAATGCATGTCGCAAATTGAGCTAAGACACTTAAGGACGTTGGTTGCGCTGCGTGATACTGGCAGCCTGGTTGAAGCAGCAGAGCGTGTTTTCTTAACACAAAGTGCATTGTCCCACCAAATGAAAGAGCTTGAGGTCCGAGTTGGGTGTTCGTTGTTTGTTCGCAAAACGCGACCAGTACGATTCACCAGCGCCGGCGGTCGCCTACTCAAACTTGCTGACGAGGTCCTGCCGCTGACACACACTGCAGAGTTGGATCTACAGCGCCTTGCGGGTGGAGAGTCCGGCCGCATCTTCATGGCTATAGAGTGCCATACCTGCTTTGACTGGCTGTTACCTGCGATCGATGGATATCGAAATCGCTGGCCTGATGTCGAATTGGACATATCCAGTAGCTTCAATTTCGCGCCGCTGCCGGCGTTGATCCGTGGCGATTTAGATTTGGTTATTACGGCTGATCCCGTTGATGAATCGGGCATACATTACTTCCCTTTATTTAGCTATGAGGCGCAGGCAGCCATAGCAAAAAATCATATATGGTGCGATAAGCCGTGGGTCGAACCTCAAGACTTTAACAGCGAAGTATTGATCAGCTATCCCGTAGACCGAGACCGTCTTGATGTATTTTCCCGTTTTATGCAGCCCGCTAGTGTTGAGCCGCTGCGTATTCGCCACGCTGAATTGACCACCATGATCGTGCAGCTGGTAGCGAGCGGTAGAGGCGTCGCTTGCTTGCCGAATTGGGCGCTACACGAATATCTCGAACGCGACTACTTGGCTGTTAAATCACTTGGTGAAGACGGCGTATGGCCAACCTTATATGCGGCGGTACGCAAAGATCAGGCGGACGCAGCTTTCATTCGCGGCTTCGTCGATGCAGCGATGGACACGTGCTTCGACAATCTGCGCGGCATTGTCACCGCCGAGTTAGACCAGCTCTCATTCAAATGATGTTCGGCAAAAAACCGAAAACAAACAATCCCAGACAAACGAACTTATACAAACAAATGTCGGCCAAAAAGCTTGGGGCCAATTGCCCGGGACGCGTCCACAAAAACGATACGTCTGCCCTGTAGCGGATACGTATCGTTTTGGCGCGCAAAGTCAGTCGATTTTGTCTTGATCTGAGTCTTCTGGTAGAGCCGGTTCGTCGGCTTCCGCGTTTCGCAAATCGGCTACATCACGTTGGATTTCGCTAAGACGATATAGAACATCAGGCAACTGTGAGCTGATGCGCCAAAGAAAGTAAGTCATTGCGCCGAGTAACAGAAAAGAAAAGAAGCCCATGTGTGTCTCCACAGTGATTAATTTGACTGGACCGGTGAACAGTTCAGCCGCGAGCGCGTTATTGTATAGCGTGCACTAATTAAGTGAACCAGTGATAGATTTTCGCTGGCTTATCTCAATCCAATTACCATCAGGATCCCGCACGAAAGCGATGTACGCGACGTCCCCCAATCGCACTGGCTGGATACCTGACGCGCCACCTTGCGAGATGATCTTTGTATAAGTGTTCACAACATCGAAGACTTGAAAGGTCATATATCTGAAACCCAGTGCTTTTTGCTCGACCTCGCCGGCTGGCAGCGCCGCCGCCGCCAGCTGAATATTGGACTGACCGACACTGAAGCGGCTGTCGGCAATTTCAGGTAAGCCTAGCACTGCGCCGTAATAGTGTCGGCTGCGGGTTAGATCGCTGCAGCCGATATGTAAGGTGAGATTGCTGTCGGCATTACTGTCTTGTTGTGGGCAGAGGACCAAACGATTGCCGTCTGGATCATTGAGCTCCACCTCTCTGGTAATCGTGTTACTGAAAATATCGAGTTGCAGTAGTCCGCTAGGTGAGTGGCCGAGGGGAGCTTGAGTGTGGTTTATCTTTAGAATGCTGTCACCGATGTTATGTCTGTGCTGGTGCACTCCACCACCTACTTTGAGCAATTCGTCGTAACGCACCCACGGCTGGCTTTGCCAAAATTCGAGTAGCGGTTCTTTATTGTTAGTGTAGAGGCCAACATCTAACGCGGGTTTTGCAAGTTGCATTGGCTTCTCATTCTCCTTGATACGATGCCGCTTATTGATCTTCTGATTGTTTGGCGAATCGATGTTATGTCGTTAAGACGCAGATCTTCAATTGGTTCAGAATTTGTGGGCGTAAGCCCACTACTAAGACTGCTTACGCACTGACTTCGGTGTAAGGAATAGCGACATTTGACACTGTTCCGGATTTAAATCTACCCATTCGGAGGTTACCAGATAGTGCACCATGCCAAGGGTGGGAATATTTTCATATGCTTCAGTCCCGGCCAGATAATTTGCGCACTCGGTAATGCCGGGATTGTGTCCAACCAGAGCGATATGGCGCATCGTTTCGGGTGTGGTTTGTAAACAGTGAATGATGGTCTCCTGGCCAGCCAGGTACAGCGTATCCTCTTCTAGTAAAGGACACTGCCAGTGTTTGGCAAACGACGCGGCAGTATTGTGAGCTCGCACGGCGGTACTGCTCCATACCCAATCGCAGGGTTGCTGCCGAGCGCTCAATGGCTCTGACTGCTGCTGTTTCGGTTGCTTGAGCCAATCGGTCAGACGCTTTACGTCAGCGAGGCCTGTTGCGCTAAGCTCGCGGTCGAAGTCGCGCTCGCCGGCGCAGGGCTCGGCGGACTTGGCGTGACGAATCAACCATAGGCTTTTTTGCATGGGGTCGCTGTATGCTGAGTTTGACGGAATGAAAGGCTTAGTCCCAGATGTCAAAAAACTCCTGGATGGCTTGCATTTGCCCACCTTGAGCCGAAGAAGGAACGATGATTGGGGTCTTTATGCCCGCCTCATACCAGGCTTCTATGCCCTCTCGCACTTCGTTTGCACTTCCATACAGAGTGGTGTCGGCTAGCCATCTATCCGATAGGCATCCAGGGACTCGATCGTAATCTTTGTCTGCCAGGGCTTTTTCAACACCGACCATTTCTTCTTCATAACCGGCTTCTTTCCAATAATTCCGGTAGTTGGGCAAAAACGCGTAGCTGGTTAGGGTTTTACGATTAATTGCCGCCGCAGCTTCTTTGTCTTCGCTGATGCAGGTCGGGATCATATTGCCAATAAAAAAGTTGTCGTTGTCGCGGGACTCTGCATCCAGATTACCGAGAGAATGCCCCATATGCGATCTTGCACCGTTGGCAAACACCATCCCTCCACCGACTTCCTGAGCCAGTTGGATCATTTTGTCGCGCAAAGAGGCGAGGACGATTGGCGGCAGATCACCTACTCTGGGCACGGCGTGCAGATCGGCTACGAATTGACGCATATCGCTTAGTGGTTTGCCGGTTTTGACGCCAAGTCGATTCATCGCGGGTGCGTGGCTCACGCCCACACCGAAGCGAAAGCGGCCGCCAGATATTTCATGGATAAAGGCAGCTGTTTGTGCAAAGTCGGCGACATTGCGTGTATAGATTGGTGTGATGCTGGTGCCAAACATGATGTCAGTCGTATGCATGGCGATAGCGTTGCATAGCGCTAGGCTGTCACCAAGACTGGGGCCAAATATTCCCGAGAAGCCGCGTTTTTCAATTTCTTTCGCCAGTTCAATGGTTTTTATACGACGGCCTGGTACGGCGGCAAGGCTAATTGCAGGTTTCATGATTCCCCTCTCCTCCCATCTGATTGGGTCGATAGGTTACTCGACTTAATGGGTTCGCAGCAATTGACCCAAGTTATCTATGCCGGTGAGTTCGCGGTTGAGCCGCGGCGGGGACTGGTCTGACAGCGTGTACCTGGGCTGGCTTTATCTGCCCCGCCTATAAAAGCGCGTCGAGTGCCGCTAAGAGAGCCGTGTTTTGAGCTGCGGTGCCAACGCTGAAACGCAATTTGGTTGCGGTAGACTCGTGTTCGAAATAGCGCACGAGAATATTTTGCTTTTTTAGTGATTGGTAGATCGCCAGTGCCGAGGGGCCCGTCGCCGGCACGTCCATAAACAAAAAGTTTGTCTGGCTAGAGGGGCCACCAAAGCCGCGTTGCAAAAGCGCTGCATAAAGTGCGTCTCGCAACCCGCGTACCGCAGACCAAGTCGATTCGGCATAGGCTTGGTCTTGTATTGCAGCTAGTCCAATGGCTTGGCTTAGCGCGTCGATGTTGTAGCTGTCACGGGTTTTTTCAATGATGGGTTTGATCAGATTGGCAGCGCCGAGCAGGTAGCCTAGGCGCATTCCTGCCAAACTATAGCCTTTGCTGAAGGTCCGCATAATTAAAACGTTGTCCCTTTCATTTAGCAACGAGCTGCTGTCATAGTTCTGTGCAGGGTCGACAAAATCGACATACGCCTCGTCTATGAGCAGCACTCCGGGCACCGCCTCGGCTAATTCGCGCAGTTGCTCTAGTGGCGTGAGTTGCCCACTCGGAGCATGTGGATTCACTACAAGGGTTAGCTTTACGTCGGCGCGTTGCATGGCGTCGGCAAAGTGAGACGGGAGGGCATAGTCCGCTCTTAGCGGAATGCTACAGATTTTTGCATCCTGTATGGTCGCGAGCACCGGGTATAAAGAATAGCTCGGTGTGGCGATACCAAGCGTTTCACCCGCATCGACGAAGGTTGTAATTGCGAGTCGTAGTGCTTCGTCACCGCCGTGAGTGAGCACCACATTTTCGCGGGTCAAATTGTGGTGAGTCGCTAAGGCCTGACGTAAAGGATCTGCGGTCGGATTGGGGTAGGTGCGCAATGCACTGGGGTCAAAGTTCGCCAGCGCTTCCGCAACGGCCGGACTAGGTGGGTACGGGTTTTCGTTGGTATTTAACTTGACGATATCGCTGTGCTGTGGCTGTTCGCCCCATACGTAACCCTGCATTTGCGCGATGCTATCGCGTTCGTAGTAGCCTTTGGCGGGTGCTTTGTTTGTTTTCGCTGAAGAGGTCATGATTAGATTTGGTCCCTAGCGTCGTCAGTGTTGCGCGGTGTCTTTGGTTCTGCGGGCCCAAGCAAATAGGCAAGCCAGTGTGTTTGCGGATTGGTCTCCAACGCGATTTTAGCAGTCATCGTCAGTGGTACTGATAGCAACATACCAACCGGGCCAAGAATCCAACCCCATACAATGAGTGATAAAAATACCACCAAGGTAGAGAGTCCTAGCTCGCGCCCCATAAATCGAGGCTCAATGAAATTCCCCATAAAGACATTGATGACTACAAAGGCCAAGGCAACAATGCTGGCGCTTGGCAGGCCGAACTGAATCATGGCTAGCAGCACTGGCGGGATGGCCGCAATAACAGAGCCGATATTTGGAATAAAATTAAGCAGTAGAGCCAGCAAGCCCCACAAAATGGCGAAATCAATACCGAGCACAGACAGTACTGTTGTTACTAAAACGCCAGTCGCTAAGCTAGCTGATGTTTTAATGGCAACGTAGCGGTTCATGTTAGCGACAAAGCGAGCGAAGTGCGGCATATCGGTTTTTGGGTCGCTGAGTATTGCCGTTAGTTTTTGCGGGATGCTAGCGGCTTCAGCCAAAATGAAAATCACGGTCAGCGAAATCAGAAAGCTGTTGCTGAGTGCGCCACCGAGTCTTGCCAGCGTATTACCAGCAAAGCTGAGTGCGGATCCTGGGGAGATTTGCTGCAAAGCTTGCGCCGCATTGACGTCCGGAAAGTGAATGCTTAGCCAGGCTAAAATGGCGCTTTGTATCGTGAATAACCGCTCTTGATAAAACGGTAGCTTGGCTGAGAAAGCAGAGGTTGATTGAGCCAGCAGCGCGCCGGTCAGAACCACGCCGAGAATAATGACAACAATGACGAGCGTCAGTGCCAGGCCGTTAGGGACTCCTTTGCGACGCAGCCAGAACAGCGGGGTAGCGGCCAGGATCGCGATAAAACTCGAGAGCAGAAACGGCACAAAGAGATCCTGCGCGGATTTTAGACCGGCGGCAATGACGAACAAGCCGGCAATGATCAAGACGCCGCGTCCAGGCAGAGAGGGTGCTAAAGGCGACGCAGCGGCAGATGAAAGCGTTGCAGGGGGCGCGGATGAGGGCGAGCGCGAGCCAGAATGCGAAACAGGCACCTCGGTGTCTGATTGCGGCGAATTTTCTTCAGTGGTCTGTGTCACTTTATTTGGCTTGTTCCAGTTATTTGTGCAAACGTGCTTCAGCTATTCGAATGCGCGACGGTTAGCCAGACTGGGCACCTCCTGCCGAATCCGGGCGACCTCGGCGGGATCAATGGTCGCTATTGCAAAGCCATCTCCTTGAGGTATTTCCGCCAGAATTTTTCCCCATGGGTCGACGATCAACGAATGTCCATATGATGATCGGTTGGCACTATGCTGACCGTGTTGCGCCGGCGCGATAACATAACTCTGGCATTCGATCGCGCGTGCCCGCAGCAGGGTATGCCAATGCACCGCGCCGGTGGTTGCGGTGAACGCCGACGGCACACTCAGCGCAATAGCGCCTTGATTCACCAGGCTCTGATATAAGTCAGGAAAGCGAACGTCGTAACAGACGGTTAGGCCCAACTCGCCAAATGGCGTTGTAACCACTTCGGTTTTAGTTCCGGCTTCAGTTTGTTTGGATTCCATTAGCCGCGGGCCGTCGCTGATTTGTACGTCGAATAGATGGATCTTTCGATAACTGGCTGCTATCTCACCGCTGCGAGTTAGATAGACACTGGTGTTAAAGCACCGCTCCGGCTCGTTGGGAACTGCTTCGTGGAAGCCACCCAGCAACAAATCACATTGTAAGCTGGATGCCAATTCTGCGCATTCTGCCAGAATAGGACCACCCTGCGGCAAAGGCTCCAGGATTTCTGTTTTGCCTGCATGCCGGCCAAGGTAGGCGAAAGCTTCTGCCCACATGACGACTTCAGCGCCGGCATCCACAGCCTGCCTGGATAAATGGCTTAAGGTTGCCAGGTTGGCTGCAACGTCAGTACCTGCACAATGTTGAATGACCGCTACTTGTGTCGCTCGTGCTGGTGTCGTCATAAGCTCTCTAGACTTAAAAGCCGTGTGGTTGATTCTTTGCTAATGAGTGTCAGTGTTTTCTACTTGGCGTTTCTGTTGCGTGCTATTTCGCATTTGGGGCCGCGTCTGTGAGGTCGGGCTGCGTGCATTTAATGGGTTCGCCCAGATACTCCTCAAGTGCCGGTAGATTGAAGCCGTCATCTTCGGAGATGAAACTGATTGACCGACCGCTGGCACCAGCGCGACCAGTACGCCCAATACGGTGTACATAATCTTCTGGGTCCTCGGGCAGTTCGAAATTCACGACGTGGCTCACGCCATCTACGTGAATACCGCGCCCTGCGACATCAGTTGCTATAAGACAGTGCAGCTTGCCCTGTTTGAAACGATTCAACGTTGCAAGGCGTTTGTTTTGAGGAATATCGCCAGCCAGTCCTTCGCATTGGACATCGTGTTTACGTAAATACTCGACCAGACGGTGAGTTTGGTCGCGCCGATTAGCAAAAACTATGGCTCGTTCAGGGTTCTCCTGGCGAATCAGCTTTACAAGCAACTGCTTTCGCTCCGCAGCGGCCACGGACCAGAATTTCTGATCGACGGTGTCTGTGGCGACGCTCTCCGGTTCAATCACGATATGCGCGGGATCTATCGTCCAGGATGAGGCCAAGCGCATAACCTCGTCGTTAAATGTGGCGGAGAAAAATAGCGTCTGCCGTTTCCGTTTGTGTGGTGTTTGATAGACGATGCGACGCACATCAGGAATAAAGCCCATATCTAGCATCCGGTCGGCCTCATCAATGACCAGCACCTCTGTTTTATCTAAACGAATCTCTCTTCGTTCAATAAAATCGATGAGCCGGCCCGGCGTGGCTACAAGTAAATCAACCGGACGTCGATTTAATTTTTCACGCTGTTTATTAAAGTCCATTCCACCGACGACACATACCGTATGCATATCCATGTGCTTGGATAGCTTTTGTGCATCGTCTTCAATCTGTAGCGCGAGTTCTCGTGTCGGTGCCAAGATCAATGCTCGCGGCGTCCCATTTGGCAGAGCCTCTTGCAGCGGAAATTCCCAGAATCTAGTTAGCATTGAGATTAGGAAAGCGGCGGTTTTGCCGGTTCCGGTTTGGGCTTGTCCGGTCACATCGTAATCAGCGAGGCTGTAGGGCAAAGTGCGGCTCTGGATGGGCGTGCAATGCTCGAAACCCAACTCCCGGATTGCTTGCAGCAGCGGTTCTGGCAAGACGTAGTCTTCAAAACGATCCAACTCCACGGCGGCTTCGCCATCTGCTGCGTCTGTAGCTGCCTCAGCCAGCGTCTCCCCTGCTGACTCTGCCGTGTCAGGCATTTCCTCTACTAAAGTTGCTGAAGCCGGTTCGGTTGTTTCTGAAGCCGTGGCGGTTACTTCAATGTTTGCAGAGGTCTTGGGTGCAGTATCGAGATCGCCATCAGCTGATTCATCAGCGGGCTCGGCTGCATGGGCAGTGCTTACAGCTGCGGAATCTTGCAAGGACTGCTCGGTTGTCTCTGGCGTCACGCTATCGACGCCAAAGTCTGCCGCTTGCTCAGGCAATTCAGATGCAGTGTGATCCGATTCGGTCGCGCCATCGAGCATTTGGCCTACATGGTCCGGGTCTTGGGACGAGACTGTATCTGTCTCAGTTGTCGCGTCTTCCAATGGAGCCGATTCCTCAGCGTTTTGCTTAATACCCTCGCCAATGGCTTCATCCAAAGCAGGCTCGTTCGCCTCAACGGATGCGGTGGGCGCCTCATCATCGGAATTCTCAGCCGCTGATGAAGCCGCTTTGTCAGCCACTGATGGGCTGATCTTTTTATTCAAAATTTCTTCTTCCGATGATCCGCTGGTAGGGTGATTCGACATTTAGGTTAAACCTTTTGTTGGCCTAGTGTGGCTTGTGCGCTGACAAGCTTAATACATAGGGTGAGGATGTGCATGGCTTGTTCCAATTCCGCTTCTTGCGCAAATGTCGGCGCAATCCGAATATTTTTGTCTAGAGGATCTTTGCCATAAGGGAATGTTGCTCCGGCAGGGGTGAGTGTAAGACCGGCTGCACCCGCCAAGGTGATGACCTTTTTAGCTAAACCCGGTTGTACATCTAACGAAATGAAATACCCGCCTTTCGGTTCAGTCCAATTGGACACCTTGAGGTCGGCCAGTTCGGTCCGTAATTTTGTCAGTACCCGCTCAAACTTCGGTCTAACAATTGCCGCATGTGCGGCCATATGTTCTTTAAGCCGGCCGCCTAAGAACTTCACGTGACGAAGCTGATTGACCTTGTCTGGTCCAATCACGAACACCGATAGGTGTTTTTCGAGGACTTTAAGCACGTTTTCGGAAACAGCGATAAAACCAACGCCGCCGCTGGCGAGTGTGATTTTTGAAGTTGATGCGAATTGCACGACGTGATCGTAGGTACCGACTTTCAAACATGCCTCGCGCAGGCAAGGCAAAATATCCCCAGCTTCATCTAGATCATGCACGGCATAAGCGTTGTCCCAAAGCACAACAAAGTCATCCGACGCCGCTTGTTGTGGGAGTACCGCCATTGCATCGACGATGTCTTGCGAATAGGTATTGCCGGTCGGATTGGAGTATTTTGGGACACACCAAATCCCTTTTATCGACGGATCGTTTGCCGCCAACTCAGCTGCGCGCTGCATGTCGGGGCCTGCCGGTGTCATTGGTATATTGATCATTTCCAGGCCGAACGATTCGCTGAGTGCGAAATGCCGATCATAGCCGGGCACGGGTGTCAGCAATTTAGGCCGCGGATCGTTGCGCCATCGGCGCTGATCGCCCCAAAAACCCTGGTGCATTGCTGTGCCCAAGACAAAGTGCATCAGGCTCAAGCTAGAGTTACCACCGGCGACCACCTCGTTAGCGGGTACGCCCATGAGTTCGGCGCCGAGTGCCCGCGCTTCAGGAATACCCAGGACATTGCCGTAATTTCGCGTGTCGATGCCACTTGGGGTGATAAAATTACCGTGGAGAATACCGTCGAGCGAATCACTTAGCGCCAATTGTTCTGGTGCCGGTTTGCCTCGGCTTAGGTCTAGGCGCACGTTGTTTCCAGAGATTAATTGTTTGTACTCGCTTTCCCAGGAGGCGGCCATTTGCTGTAGTTCGGTAACGGCGATATCGCTCATGGCTTGGCTCATAACCCTAATCCCTCATCAAAATCTAACATGATATTTAAGTTCTGTATGGCGGCGCCCGCAGCGCCTTTGCCCAAGTTGTCATAACGTGCGCAGATAACGAGCTGGTCTTTTGTGCCGAACACCATCAAATCAATGTAACTTGTGCCATTACAGAGAGTCGGGTCTAAAAAACCTTGGTCGAGCACGGCGTCATGCGCGGGTTCCAGTACGCGAACCAGCGGTTCGTCGGCGTAGCGCTCCGCGAGCAGCGCGTGCACTTCTGTTGCCGACGCGCCGGAAAGCTCTGTTGCGAATAGCGGAATCTGTACCAGCATGCCATTGTAAAAATGGCCAACGTTCGGAGTGAAAATAGGCCGCTGCTCAACGCCGCTGTAGCGCGTCATTTCAGGAACATGCTTGTGCGTGAGCGTTAAACCATAAAATTGATTGGCGCGGGGTGCTTTTTGCGACGCGTCCCACAACTGGTAGCGCTCGATCATCTGACGACCGCCGCCGGAATAGCCCGATACGGCATTTGTGCGCAGCGGTGTTGTTGGGTTGAGCAAACCATTTTCGATCAAGGGTCTAATGGCGAGGATAAATCCCTGGGGATAACAACCCGGATTGGCCACGTAGGAGGAGGCGGCAATTGCTTCGCGCTGCGTGCTGTTGAGTTCAGGTAAGCCATAAGTCCAGCCGGTCTGTGTGCGATGCGCACTACTGGCATCAAGAATACGAGTCTTGCCTTTGGCAAGTGCTACAGCATGTTTTGCTGCATCATCGGGCAGGCACAGAATGGCTAAATCCGCGCGTTGCAGTAAATCCGCGCGCGCTGAATCATCTTTACGGTCTGTGGGCGCAATTGAGAGCAGCTCTATTCCTGGGTGATTGGCAAGGCGCGCGCTGATTTCTAGCCCAGTCGTGCCCGCTTCACCATCGATAAAAATTTTGGTCATAGTTTGTCTGACTTGAGTGTCGTAACAGCATCCCAGTGGGCAGCGGTGACTCAATATTGAAGTGCAGGCCTGCGAGTCGGGGACTTCAATCGCAGTGCCTCGAGGCCGGAAAGTCTAAGGCTTGAGACCGCAAACGTCTATGCGAGTAAACACCGCGTCGCTTTCACTTATTGGTCGGTCTCTATATCTGTTTGGGCAGTCGATCCGGGTATTGCTTCGAGTTTTGGCAGCTCAGATTAACCCCTTTTCTGTGTTGCCTTCTGAGGTCTTTTCTAACCTGCATCCGAGCGTCCTCTATACGGGCTTTATAAGTGTTTGTCCGGGCAATGATGGCTACGCCATCAACGCTACGATTCAAAGTAGTGCTATCAATGCAGTCGCGCACAATTGGGCAGTGTTTCGATCAAACTGGCCCCGACTCTGTTCTATTTGTTAAGGCGGGCCACCAGCGCGACCTCATCCGCAGGAGTGGCGCAATATGCTTTACCAGCTAATTTCATAAAAAGGCACCAATGGCGCGCTTCGCTGTTTACGATTGCACGGTAGAAGGCGTCCGATTGGGAGGCATTTAGGCCGTCGGCAATCAGACCAAACCGCTCTGCGACTCGTCGTTCGATAATCGCTGCCAGCAACAGTCGATCACACAGCAAATGCTGTGAGCCTTGGCCCAGGCACTGATTGAGTTTGTTTAGATCGGGGTCTTTCTGGTCTGGCAGCAATGCGACGCTCGTTGCTTGCAGCATACGTATGATTTCACGGTAGTGATGAAATTCTTCGACAGCTAAGTCGACCATTGCTTCGATTAAGCCTGGCTGGTCGCGAAAGTGAGCAACCAAACTCAAAGCCATGCCCGATGCTTTCTTTGCCGCTTACGCGTGGTCGTTCACAAAGGCCGAAAAGTCGCCCCAATACATTGGGCGACCATGCGGGGTTTGTGGCCGGTTGTTCCCTCAGCTGGTGTAAATATGGTTTAGCCATGCGCCGATTTGCTGGATTTCCTCTGGGCAAACCTGGTGTCCCATGTTGTATTCGTGCCACTCCACAGCATAGTTTAAGTCCATCAACGCTTGGCGCGAAGTGATCGCTCTGGTAATGGGAATCATTGCATCGCCGCGGCCGTGGGCCATAAAAATCGGCACGTCAATATTGGCAAAACTAACTCGTTCACTAAGACGTTCGTGATCGTGAACATGTGTCGATAAGGCCATGATCCCGGCCAAACGTTCGTCGTGACTTAAACCGAGTTGTAAGGCGATAACGCCGCCTTGAGAGAAACCTGCAAGGGTCACTCGGCGCGCCGGGATGCCGTCTGCCTTCTCAGCGTTGATGAGCTCGGCGATTTGCTTGGCTGATTCATTGATGTCGTCGGTGCCCGCAAGTGGTGCGCCCGGGTCAATGTCGTACCAGGCTCGCATTTGCATTCCCCCGTTGATGGTGACGGCCCGTTCCGGCGCGTTTGGAAAGACAAATTTAAGCGAATGGTTTAGCTCAAGCATTGGTACAATTGGCTCAAAGTCGTCGGCGGAGGCGCCGAGTCCATGTAGCCAGATGACTGTGCCAATCGGCGCATCGCCTATGTTTACTGTTTTGCAGTCTAGTGATTCCGTCTCGTTAGACATCGATTCCTCTCAAAAGCTTGATGCAGTAAAGATAGCACCAATGCGAGAAGGCTCAAATGCGAGGCGATTCAAACCGGCAAACACAATGGTGTTTAGCCAAACATAACCGTGGCCTTGAAGAGCGGTCACCCACCCCGGTTTAGGCGGTTCGGAACGATGAGAATGAGGCTTATCATCTAATTCCCACATGCTGTCGGTAAAATACTCGCGGCGGGGCCTGTTCATTTGGTGACAGTTCCCAGTCTTTGCGGTGCGTGCAAGCATTATAACTACTGGTCATAATCCCTCTGTCGCGGACCAAGCCTTATCCTTTTGTTGTCGAGACCCTGCTATGAATGCAAGCGCAGAGCTTAAAGCGTCTGAACTACCTCCAGCCAGGAGTCTTTCCCGATTGCGGCCTGCTTTAGAGTTTGTAGCGCCTTACAAGGCTCAGGTGGCGATTGCCGGTGGCGCCTTGCTTACCACTGCTGCCGCGACCCTGGCGATAGGCCAAGGTATGCGCTTGCTTATCGACGGTACGGACACGAGTGCGAGTTCGTTGTTAACGAACCCCAGTCTGCTGTTCACCGTACTTGTCGCTGTCTTGATCGCAGGAACTTTTTTACGCTTCTATTTTGTTTCATGGTTAGGCGAACGGGTGACGGCAGATATTCGTGCTGCGGTATTTGCCCACATCATTCATCTTCACCCCGGCTTCTTTGAAAGCAACGCACCGAGCGAAATTCAAAGTCGCATCACGACTGATACTACCCTTCTCCAAACTGTAATCGGCTCATCAGTATCGATTGCCTTGCGTAACATACTGATGTTTTTTGGCGGCATAGCGTTGATGTTTGTGACCAATGCGACCATGTCAGTATTGGTGCTGTCAGGCGTCCCTCTAGTGGTTTTGCCGGTGATCTTTTTTGGGCGGCGGGTGCGTTCACTCTCTCGAGATAGCCAGGATCGGCTCGCCGATGTGGGCAGTTACGCCGGCGAAAGCCTTCGCCAAATTAAAGTGGTACAGGCGTTTAATCGTCAGGAAGGGGACATTAGCCGGTTTTTGCTGAGGGTCGAAGAAGCTCTTGCGGTCGCGATTAAGCGAATTCGGCAGCGGTCGATCCTAATCGTAGTGGTTATGTCTTTGGCCTTCGGGGCGGTTAGCGCATTGGTCCAATATGGTGGTGCTTCGGTTGCGAGTGTGGGTGGCCCTACTTCGGGAGAAATGGCGGCTTTTATCTTTTATGCGGTGATTGTGGCGGGTTCTTTAGGTGCGATCTCCGAAGTTTGGAGCGATTTACAGCGGGCCGCAGGCGCGACAGAACGATTGGCAGAATTGTTGGCGGCACCCAGTTTGATTCGGGATGGTACCAAGGTGCTCGACGCGTCGGTTGACAGTGCCGGCGTGGACCTGCGTTTTAATCAGGTGAGCTTCAGCTACCCGACCAACCCTGACAAAACTGTCATTAAAGCTCTGAATCTGCATGTATCGCCAGGCGAAATGATTGCCATTGTCGGCCCCTCTGGTGCCGGCAAAAGTACGCTGTTTGATTTAGTGCAGCGCTTTTATGACCCTAGTAACGGGGCAGTTGTGGTGAACGGCCAGGACGTTCGCGAGTTGCAGCTCACCAGCTTACGGCAGGCGTTTGGTTGGGTACCCCAAGATGCCGCGTTATTCGCGGGGAGCATCAAAGAAAATTTGGCCTATTCGAATAGCGCAATTTCAGAAGCTGAAATCTACACTGCGTTGGAACAGGCTCATGCCCTCGATTTTATCGAAACGCTGGCCGATGGTCTGGCAACTCGATTGGGTGAAGGTGGGGTAGGTTTAAGTGGCGGTCAAAAACAACGCTTAATCATTGCTCGCGCGCTGCTTGCCAAACCGTCATGTCTATTGTTAGACGAAGTCACTAGCGCGTTGGATGCGGAAAGTGAGTCGGCGATTCGCAGCAGCATTCAGCAGTTGCAGGGACGTATGACGATACTGGTTATAGCCCACAGGCTATCAACGGTGCGTCAGGCTGATCGTATAGTTGTAATGCGCAAAGGCGAGATTATCGCGCAGGGTACGCATGCTGAGTTGCTTGAGACTAGCAAGCTGTATCAGCGCTATAGCGCCATGCAATTTGCTTCCTGAGCGTTCGATGCTGGTTAAAACAAGTCGATCTGGTGGTCATTCCGATCAGTTTCTAAGGCGACACCCACACCAATAAGGCGCACCGGGCGCCTGCCACGTTGCCAAGCCTCTTCTAAAACACTTTCGAAGAAGCGGGCGTCTATGCCGACACCGCTTCGCGATATGGTGGTTGTTTCAAACCCTGTAAACCGAAGTTTCAAGGTGCGACTTTTTACCGCTGAGGCATGGCCAGATAGGGATAAACGTCTTTGCAAATCTTCCACTAATGGCGGTAGCGCCGCCATGCATGCCTCGAGCGTTGGTAAATCCTGGTTGAACGTTGTCTCGGTACTTAGAGATTTGCGTGAACGATCGATACGAACCGGCCGATCGTCTTCGCCGCGACACAGGTGGAAGAGTCGCGTGCCAAACCTCCCGAACCGTTTAGTTAGGAACAACAAATCGAATTTTTGCAGGTCGCCGCAGGTCTGTGCGCCCATGGTCTGCAATTTTTGTGCAGTTACGGAACCAACACCAAAGATTTTTTCAACCGGTAGCTCATAGACAAAGTCAGCAACTGCTTCCGGCGCAATGGTTAGCTGTCCATCTGGCTTATTCCAGTCTGATGCGATCTTAGCGAGAAATTTGTTAGGCGCTATGCCTGCAGAAACAGTGATCCCAACTTCCTTACGTACCCGTTCACGCAACGACTCCGCTATCAAGGTCGCGCTGCCCTGAGCGATAGTGCATTCGCTAACGTCTAGAAATGCTTCGTCTAAGGAGAGCGGCTCAACCAAATTGGTGTACTCGCGGAAGATACTGAAGATCCTATGGGATACCTCTTTATATTTTTTCATATCGAGTTTCACGATAACCAGTTGTGGACATAGGCGTACGGCTTGTGACATTGGCATTGCAGAGTGCAGTCCGAACTTTCGTGCAGGGTAATTGCAAGTAGCGATAACGCCTCGTTGATCTGGACGTCCCCCTACGGCTACTGGAATATCGCGCAGAGTGGGGTTATCTCGCATCTCTACGGATGCGTAAAAACTATCGCAATCACAGTGAATAATCTTTCTCATAGCTTAGCTTGCGACAAAATCCCCAAAATTTGCATCATTTTAGTGCGGCGGTGCAACCGATTAGCATCTAGCGCCGAACAATGTCTCTAAATTTGATCTAACAACGGCATTCTGCTCTAGACGGAAGATATTTTTCGTTTATTATACTCGCCGCTCGTTAAAGTATTGTCATCCGAAAGTATACGATACATGTTGCGGCTGAAAGATGCTTTTGCACTTTGAACGATAGGTTTTAGGCCGGCTCGAAGAAATCGCAGTTAGGTTTTGTAGGGGCGGTATAAAACGCTATTATTTAGGGGTACAAAGCAAAGGGATCTTGTTAGAGTGGTACGCGCAAGGATATTGCTAACAGGGCTTATGTAACCATAGCTTAAAGTTGTTTGGGTCAAGACGGTTTGCGATATAGCTGTTTGTGCCAAACCAAAGCGGGTAGCACAGGTGCGTCGGCCGCCTACTGAGTAGGCGTCGCAGATTGTACGAGAAGCAAATATCAATTTGCCGAAACAAATAGATAAGCAGGAAAAAAAATGAGTGTAGAACTATTAGACAATCCAAGATTTTACGGTTATCGCGTTCGCAGACAGATCCAAGGCAAGACTTACCAGGAATATTTCTCTTTGAAGCAAAACAGCAAGCGTTTGCGCGGGGCTGCTCGTGCTGAAGTCAAGGCTGTTGCCGAAGCCCGTGATGAAACGTTGAAGGGACTGCAACGCAAGAACAGAGACAAGAAAGATCGTGAAATCAGCTACGATCCAACTGGCCAAATTCGCGGCATTCTGTGCCGAATGAAGCGTGAGAAAAGCGGTACGATGACCCCTGTATTTCAGGTTGGCGTAATGTCACGCGTACGTGAGAAGATCGTTAACACCACAGTTTCTATTGCTAAGCACGGCCGTGAAGAGGCATGGGAAAGAGCGGTAGACTTTTACTGTGAGCATAAAGGCATTGGCAAGCGTACAAAGGTCTATAAGGATCTTATCGCGAAGTGCCCTAAGCCAGCTCAGATCAAGAAGTTCACCGGGCAATAGCTTCTCGCTCTTATCGACCCGTTTCGACTCATAAGGGCCTCGTCATCAGACGGGGCCTTTTTGCATGTATCGACGTGATCTAAACCCGGCGACACGACCTTTAGGGACTTGGTCCGTACCGTCTTCAATGCGCCCTGAGATTGTCTTTCTTCAGCCTTTGATCCCTTCTTTTCACTCTGATTCAGGGTTTATCTCGTTGGGTCGTGTAATTAGCGAGTGACTCAGAATCCAGGCTTTAATGTGTACGGATGCCATCTCTGACTTTTGTTTGCAAGGTTTGGGTCATAGAGAACCTGTCCGCTGTGACGGTCACATTGCCAGATCAACCTAGTCTTGGTCACAGCCGCAAGGTAACCTTGGCGCTGTAAAGAAGTAACCGCTTCGCAATTGGGGAGACGAAGGTGGGATATGCCGAGGAATACCGCGATGCGCTCGCGGACCCAGTAACTTTTTGGTCAGAGCGTGGCCGTGATTTGCCCTGGTTTGAGCGTCCTTCAAAGGTCTTGGAACAGGACACCAATGGCGTATGGCGCTGGTTTGTGGATGGCCAGATTAACTCCTGTCATGTTGCACTGGATCAGCATGTTGAAGCGGGCCGCGGAGAGGCGACCGCGCTGATCTACGATTCGCCGGTTACGCAGACGATGCAAAAATTTACCTTTTCGGAGCTAACAGATCGCGTCGCGAAATTGGCCGGTGCTATGGCTAACCTCGGCGTCTCCAAAGGTGATGTTGTGGTGCTCTACATGCCCATGATCCCCGAAGCAGTTATCGGCATGCTTGCGTGTGCTCGTCTCGGCGCCGTTCATTCGGTGGTATTCGGCGGTTTCGCGCCTCGCGAACTGGCGCTGCGCATTGATGATGCGACGCCCAAACTTATTTTGTCCGCGTCCTGTGGGATAGAGGGGGATAAAATAATTGACTACACGCCGTTGCTCCTCGAAGCCTTGGCTTTGGCGCAGCAAGCACCGCAAGCGGTGGTGGTGAAGGAAAGGCAACAATCTCCTGTGGACTGGGACGCCGCCGGTTTTATTGCCTGGGATGATTGTGTTGCCGCAGCCCAGCCCGTGCCATGCACCCCTATGCTAGCGACGGATCCGCTCTATATTTTGTATACGTCTGGTACAACCGGTAAGCCTAAAGGAATTGTGCGAGATAATGGTGGTCATGCGGTGGCGCTCACGTACAGCATGCGTGCTATCTATAACGTAGGTCCGGGGGATGTTTTCTGGGCCGCCTCTGATGTTGGATGGGTAGTGGGCCACTCATATATTGTGTATGGCCCACTCTTCGCTGGCTGTACAACTATTTTATACGAAGGCAAACCGGTAAAGACGCCGGACGCGGGCGCGTTTTGGCGTGTCTTGGCGGAACACAGAGTGAAGAGTTTTTTCGTCGCCCCGACTGCTTTTCGTGCTATTCGAAAAGAAGATCCCAATGGCGATCTGTTAAGCCAGTACGATCTTAGCGCCTTGCAGTATCAGTTTGTCGCTGGTGAACGACTCGATCCAGCAACTTATTTCTGGTTGCAGGAAAAACTAGACGTGCCGGTAATTGACCATTGGTGGCAAACCGAGACGGGGTGGTCGATATGCACCAACTTGGCAGGCGTGGAACTGCTTGAGACCAAGGCTGGGTCTTGCTCTTTGCCTGCGCCGGGATGGGATCTGCGCATTTTCGACGAGGCAGGGCAAGAAGTCGGTCCGGGTGTCGAGGGGGCGATTGTTGTGAAAGCGCCTTTACCGCCAGGCGCTATGCCAACCGTGTGGCGGGATCATCAACGCTATGAGGCTAGTTACTGGAGTGATTATCCGGGTTTCTATTTGACTGGCGACAGTGGTCTGCGCGATACCGATGGCTACGTATTCGTAATGGGGCGTACCGATGATGTAATGAACGTCGCAGGCCATCGTCTCTCAACTGGGCAGATAGAGGAAGTGGTTTCCAATCATGCTTCAATCGCTGAATGTGCTGTAGTTGGCAGAACAGATGCTGAGAAAGGTCAGGTGCCTGTCGGTCTGATAGTCGTTAAAGATGGCGTCGAGATCGCTAGCTCGGCGCAGCGCGACGCGCTCGCCGTCGAGTTAGTGGCGATGGTCCGCGCGCAGGTTGGGGCTTTTGCAAATTTTCGGCAGGTATTTGTTGTGGCCCGCCTGCCAAAAACGCGTTCCGGTAAAATTTTACGAAAAGTAATTCGCGGCATGCTCGACGGTGTTGCAGTAAGCGTGCCGTCTACCATTGAAGACGCGACGGTACTGGATGAACTAGCAGACAATTTCTCCGGGTCATAGCACGGCCAATGGTTGGGCTGTGCCCGGCGGATCTATCAAGCACTGAGGTTAGCGCAAAATTAGGTAGTATTTGCCGCAGAATCGGTCCATCCCGCTTGAAATTTAGGGCGCATTGCGAAGATCCTGAATGCGGCCGCGGTGCAAACCGGATAATGCTCGCGAGCCTAGAAATTAGAACCGGATGGCACTGACTCAACAAAACGAACGCGACATAACTTAACGCATCTAACTAACGCATCTAACTAACGCATCGAACTAACGCACTAGAACAAAACAGAAGGCAGGGCAGTGATCATCGTACACGGAAAAATACCGATTCACGGCGAACAGCGCGACGTGGCACTTAAATTGGCACAACAGATGGCCGACGCCACGCGTGCTGAATACGGATGCATTACCTATGAATTTTATATTGGCCTGTCTGATCCGAATATGTTGATGCTGTTTCAGGAGTGGGAGAACACCGAAGCGCTAATGGCGCACTTCGAAACAGAACATATGCAAGAATTTTTAGAGGCGCTGCCGGAGATTGTTTCTGGTGATATCGTGACGCGCCGATACGCAGTCCATAGTATGGAAGAAGAAGAAACCATGGATTTGGATGTTGATAGCCCGACCATTCACTGACGCGACTACCCCTTGGACCGGCAAATCATCATGCATTAGGCTCATTGCCGGGTGTGCCTTGGTACCATGCAATCGAAGGCGTCCGGCTTGCTATCCGTCCGCGCGGCTAGTCGGATGAGTTTGACGCCGCTGATTCCAGCAAGCGTCGCTGTTTTATGAAGACGGCACTGCATAAACAAAGCAGTAATGAGAAGGCGATTTCAGCGATGCCCAATGCGTAAGTAAGAGGGACCATAGCTGCCATAACGCCGTGAACAAAATACAGCATGCTCGCAAGACACAAGAATAAAACCCCCTTCACCGAACCACTAATCAAGCTTGGTAGCGTCAGCGCCAGCGGCAGAACCTGAATACAAAACCAAACGAGGTTGAGTGTTGTGCTGGGAATGGGATCAACAAAAAATTGTCTCAAACCGGTTAGTGCAACGAGCGAGCCCGACCAAAGAAAATTCAAAAATATAAGTCCCTTCATAGCATTCCCTATATTGCCTAAGCGGGCTGGTGATTTGCGCTAATTTGTAGTGCCAAGCGCGCTAGTTGTTCCCCGGATGCGACTGCCAATTCTGCCTCGTCGCTAGAAAGTGCGCCGTTGCCGAGCTCCAAGTGACTGACGCCATACGGCGTGCCGCCCGTTTTTGTGTTGCGAAGTGCTGCGTGTGCATATGGTAGACCTTGCAAGACCATGCCATGGTGAAACAGCGGAATCATCATTGAGAGCAGAGTAGCTTCCTGTCCGCCATGAAGCGACGCGGTAGAACAAAAGACGCTGGCCGGTTTGCCCACCATGACATTAGCCATCCATAAGTCTGCTGTGCCATCCAGAAAAAATTTGAGGGGCGCAGCCATATTCCCAAACCGTGTAGCTGACCCCATTGCCAGGCCGGCGCAGTCCCGCAGGTCCTCTTTGTTACAAAAAACGGCGCCCGCCTCTGGTACTTTTGGCGCAACGCGTTCGGTAACGGCACTGATCGGTGGTACCGTTCGAATACGGGCTTCGATACCGGCGAGGCGCTCGACACCGCGAGCGATATGTAGTGCGAGTTGTTCGGTGCCGCCACTCTCTGAGTAATAGAGCACTAAAATATATGGTTTCACGATAAGAGCGCCAGTACGTTTTCAGGTGGTCGTCCAAATACGGCTTTGTTGTTGTAAAGGACAATTGGTCGTTCCAGTAATATGGGATGCTCTCGAATAGCCTGAAAAATCTCACGATCAGGCTTTGTAGGGTCGGCCAAGCCTAATGCCACGTATGCCTCCTCTTTGCTGCGCAACAGGCCTCGCGGCCCGCAATCCAGAGCCGCGCAAAGCTGCTGCATGGTGGGTTCGTCTGGCGGCGATTTCAGGTACTCAACGACTTGGAGTTCCACGCCACGGCTTTCGAGTAAAGTAATCGTTTGACGCGATTTAGAACATCTGGGATTGTGGTAGACAGTGACAGGTGACATAGCGAAGGCTCGGCTATCTGCGGGGGGCCAGTATAGACATGACCCAAGAAGACACCAAGCGGACATACGGCAGACCTGCGACATTCAGCGCGATCTTTTCAAATTCGCTTCGATTCTGTCGTCGCGTGGTGGATCACTTTACCGAGAGCGACTGTCTCTCGATGGCGGCTGCTCTAACCTACACCACGCTCCTCGCGCTTGTGCCGCTGATGACAGTTGTGTATTTCTTTGCATCGTTTCTGCCGGGTTACGCGGAGGTCGGCCTACAAATTCATCGCTTCGTGTATGAAAACTTTTTACCGGAAAGCTCCGTTAGTCTTTATGCGCAACTACAAGCCTTCGCGGAGCGAGCGCGAGGCCTATCTGGTGTCGGCGCACTTACATTGATGCTGACCGCAGGGCTAATGTTGTTGGCGGTTGAGCGCCAGCTGAATTTAATCTGGCGGGTCGAGATGCCAGCTTGGTCCGGCCGACGCATTTTGGTTTATTGGGGTATTTTGTCCCTCGCCCCTACAATATTGATTAGCACGCTCTTGCTTGGCGCACACTTGTTGAGTCTGCCCCTGCTCGCCCCAATTGATGTGCTTCAGAGAAGTGAGCTAATCGTTGCAAGTGCTCCCTTGGTTTTAGGCGCGATCGGATTCACTGTTTTGTTTGCTATTGTTCCGAACACGCCCGTTTCTCTGCGAAGCGCTCTGTGGGCTGGGGCGTTAACGGCAATAACGCTGCAACTTGCGTTAATGATCTTCACTTTTGTGTCACGCGAATTTTTACACAATGCAATCTACGGCGCGTTTGCCGCACTACCGACGTTTTTGTTGTGGCTATATGTGGCGTGGAGCATCGTGTTAGGTGGCGCTGTGGTTGCCAGGGTTCTATCGGAGCATGACGGCAACTATGGTGCGCGCAACGAGGCCCTGGCTGCCGCTTTGTACATTTTACGCGCTCTGTATGCAGCGCACCAAAAGGGCGAAAGTCTGGGTCATTCGGAAGTGCTGGAGCATTGTGATGCTTCGCGAGAGGCGTTTATTCGAGTCGAAACCACGTTGCGTTCTATGCGTTTGGTGAAGCTAGATAGCGATGGGCAGTGGCTCCTCGGCCGAGAGCTCGCCGGAGTGCGGTTACTAGACCTATACGACGCCTTCTTACCCTCAGATCTTGGCTGGACGAGCACAGATCTCGAGGAGTTTGGCTTGGCGGAACAATTCGATCAGTTACGCGCAAACCGCTTACAGATTTTGAGTTTGACGTTACAGGAAGTGGTTAGATGAATAGAAAGCTTTGGTTGGCCGTGATTTTATTGTGCAGTGTGCTTAGCGGATGTGGTAGCGAAACGCGCTATGCACTCGCAGGTGGTGGCTCAACCAGTTTGGAAAATTGGTCAGGGAATTGGGTGGTGATCAATTATTGGGCGGAGTGGTGTGCTCCGTGTCGTGAAGAAATACCGGAGTTAAACCGGCTACAGGCTCAGGCCGAGGCGGGACAACTGACTGTTCCGGGTGCGGCCGGTTTGCGCGTATACGGGGTGAACTATGATGGATTGTTGGATGAAAATCTCAGCGCGGTTATAGAGCGTATGGACATCGCTTTCCCAACACTGGAAACCGACCCGCAGCCAGAGTTGGGCTATGGACGTGCGACAGTCCTGCCTGCCACCGTGATCGTCAACCCAGCTAACGGTATCCATACTATTTTAACAGGCCCACAGTCGGCACAGTCTATCCTTGCCGCACTCGCCCAAACCTATGCAGAGACGGATTGAGAGACCCATTGGAAGAAGGGTTGTCGCAAAGCTGGCCATTGCACTGATCGAAGGCAGATCCGTCAGAGGCGAGGTACGCCGGAAGTGGGCGACGCTTGAGGCAGGATAGTTCAGAAGTTAACTTGTTGTAGTCAGTTCAAAGCAGCATTGACCTGGCGCAAGGTAGGGCTGGAAGCACTGCAACCAACTGGCGCAAAGAAAAAATCCAAAAGTGTGGTGCTTCT
>CENJ01022163.1_pt1 | contig 24889 bp, 21 predicted proteins | sample 356161 | NCBI WGS metagenome assembly CENJ01 (sample SAMEA2619531, study PRJEB7988) | marine metagenome | biome: marine biome (ENVO:00000447); feature: surface water layer (ENVO:00002042); material: "saline water (ENVO:00002010), including plankton (ENVO:xxxxxxxx)" | depth 5 m | reverse complement strand
CAATTGATCCATGTCAAACATAGATCTATCCATAGAAATTAAATTTAATATTACTAATTCCTGTTCTTTTGACTGATTTATATCAAAATCAAAAGTTTGTTGATTTTTATGTAACTCATCTGAAATATTTAAATCAGATGGATCTTGGACTTTCTCAATTTTAACTTTCAACTTACCATCATTTGAGACTTTTTTTATAAATAAAAAAGTAATTATAAGAAATATCAAAATAGCGAGTCCTATTAGATATATCTCTGAATTTACACTCATTTACGATTCAGCCAATTCAAGAGCTTGATTTACATCCACCGATACCATTCTTGAAACTCCAGCCTCTTGCATTGTTACACCCATAAGGTAGTCGCTTCTTTCCATTGAAACTTTATTATGAGTTATAAATATGAACTGAACAGTTTTTGACATCTCCTCGACCATATTTATGAATCTTAATGTATTCAAGTCATCTAGAGGAGCATCTACTTCATCTAGCAAACAAAAAGGTGCAGGATTTAAGTCAAAAATTGCAAAAACTAAGGCCAATGCAGTTAAAGCTTTTTCACCACCAGATAGTTGAGATATTGATGAGTTTTTCTTTCCAGGAGGTCTTGCCATTAAAATCACACCGGCATTTAAATCATCCTCCTCAGTCAAAGTTAATTCAGCTACCCCGCCACCAAAGAGTTTTGGAAACATCTCTTTTAATTTTGAGTTAACAGAGTCAAAGCTTTCCTTAAAAATTGTTTTAGTTTCTTGATCTATCTTTTTTATTGCACCAGTAAGTTTTTCTAAAGCTTCTGTTAAGTCATTATATTGTTCATCTAGCTCTTCTTTTCTTTTTGATTCCTCTTCTATTTCTTCTGGCGCAGCTAAGTTAATGGCTCCTAATTTTATTATTTTTGACTCAATATTGACCAGCTTATCCTCAAGCTCTTCTATAGTCATATCTTCATATTCAGAAAAATCTATTTTATCTATGTCTATTCCAGCATCTTTAATTTTTTTGTTTGAATTATCTAAATTAATTTCATAAGTTTTTTGCTCTATTCTTATATTTGTGATCTTTTCAGAAATTGTTCTGGCATCTAAATCTGCAATAGATTTTTTATTTTCAAACGTCCTCAATTCTTCATTAAATTTAGATTGTTTTTGCCTAAGGGAAATCAAAACTGATTCAGCACTAGAACTTTTATCTACAAAGTCTCTCATTTCATCTTCGATAGACTTTTTCAATTTTTCAGCATTTACAATTTGGTCCTCAAGATCATTTTGTCTTGATAAATATTCCTCAGTTAATGTCTTTGATTGAGCAGTCGCTATATTTAGAATATCTGTAAGTAAGCTTTTTAATTCAATTGCTTTCTCTCTGATATTTTCATTTTTTATTCCATATTTCTCTATTGTATTTATCATGCTATCAAGGATATGCATCGCCTTTTCGCTTGGACTTAACTCTTCAAAATTCTTTTCAGTTTCTTTAGCTTTTTCATAATTTTGTTTTACTTTTTCTAAATTAGACTTTGTTTCTTGTTCATTTTTATTGATGTTGTGAAGGTTTGCTTCCCTTTTAGCTATTTCAGCACCTACAGCATAGAAATTCTTTTGAGCTTCTTCATATTCGCTCAGAACAGATTCATTTTCTGTTCTAAATTGATCTATTTGAGATTGTATGGTTTCAGATTCAGCATTTTTTATCTGCAAGTCTCTTTTTAATGAATCTAATTTTTTTTGAAGATCATCTCTACTACTTTTAGCTTCAATAGAAAATAGAACGGCCTTATCCAGTTCAAGTTTTGCTTTATCTTTTTTAAGTTCACTATATTTTTCAGCAGCTTTTGCCTGATTCTCAAGTCTTTTTATTAATCTTCCTATTTCATCTCTAATATCTTTTACTCGAGATAAATTTTCTCTGGTTCTTTTAATTCTAGATTCTGTTTCTCTTCTTCTTTCTCTATACCTTGATACTCCTGCAGCCTCTTCGATATGCGTTCTTAACTCATCTGGTTTTGCACTTACAAGCTTAGTGACCATCCCTTGTTCAATAATTGCATAAGAGCTTGGTCCAAGGCCGGTACCAAGGAATATATCTTGTACATCTTTCCTTCTACATTTTGTATTATTTATAAAATAGTCAGACTGAGCGTCTCTTGTCATAACTCTCTTAATTGATACTTCATTAAATGATGCATACTCTCCACCTATTTTGGCACTTGAGTTATCAAATAAAAGCTCAATACTGCATTGACCAGAAGCTTTTCTGTTCTCTGAGCCATTGAAGATTACGTCCACCATTGATTCACCTCTAAGATTTTTTGCTGATAATTCACCAAGCACCCATCTAACAGCATCAATTACATTTGATTTTCCACAACCATTTGGACCTACAACACCGACCATATTTGTTGGGAAAGATATCTTCGTTGGATCAACGAAACTTTTAAAACCTGAAAGTTTTATATGTTTAAGCTGCATTTAAAGAATCAATTTAATACCACTATTATAACTCTTGTGGGGTTTTAAACCATTCATTTAAATTAATTTTGTATGAATTAAAAGGTATACCTTGATTAAGAAATATATTGTTTTCTACAAAAAATGTTTGCTGATCATCCAAGCAATTAATTTTAATTTTCATCTTAATAGATTCTTGATTTAAATATGCAGAAGCTAAATCAAATCCAGGTATCACACTGTCTAGATTATTTAATGAAATATTATCTTTGTTTTTGAATTCTTTTTTTGCAATCGGTATTTCAGGACCATTTGTTATGAAAAGAGTAACTTCTCCATTTCCAATAGAACACGGATACAATGAGCTAGAGTCTATCTTAAAACTAGAGCTTTTAAATTTAGGAAATTTCTCATCTCTTAAAGCAGCATATAAGTTATAGAAGATAAGTTTTTCATTATTTGATATAAAGAATCTCTCTGAAAAAGCTATTAAACTTTCAGCTGACTTAAGTTTTTTTAAATCTATTGATTTGCCAATTAGGCCTACTAGCCAATTCTTCAATTCATCTTCATCAAGAATATTTTCTAGTTGTTTAAGATATTCAACAGATATTCCTGCATCAATATAAATTTCATCAAAAATTTTATTATTTAGTGCTTGTTTTTCATAGGAACCAACAAATGCAAATTTACTTATAAACATAAATAGGCATAAGGAAAGGATTAACAATGATGATCCAAAGATCAATCCTTTATTTATGGTTTTCTGAGCCAAAATATAAGCAACTATTGGCAAAGCAGCCAATATTGTTAATAAATAAAAAATAAACATTATTTTTTTCTAAAGAAAAAAATTAAAAAAGCTAAAAGTAAAAGAACGAATGGAGAATACCATAAAATATAGGTTGTATTATTTAACTCAGGTTCATATAAAGAATCTTGTCCAAATCTTGACGAAACGTAGTCTTTAATTTCTTGATCAGTTTTGTTTTCATTGATCATTTCTGCAATCTTGATTTTTAAATCTTCAGATATTGGAGCATTTGAACTTGATAAAGAACCAGAAGTACATTTAGGGCATCTTATATCTTTTATTAAATTATTAAATCTATTTTCATCATACTCATCTTCAAAATAATATAAGTTATCTGATGAAATATTTAATGAAAAGAATAATATAAATGTATATAAATATCTCATTTAAAACATTTTCCTATCTTTAATAATGGGCAAAAAGACATCATTCCATATTTGATCATTTACCTCACCTTGATAATGAGCAATAACTTTACCATCGCTTATCAAAAATGTTTCTGGTGCACCCGTAACACCTAAATCAAGTGCCAAGTTTCCTTTATAATCATGCAATATTGTCTGATATGGATTGCCATATTTTTTTAACCAAATGATGGCATCTTCTTGTTCATCTTTATAATTTAATCCAATAACAGGTATGCCATTTTTGCTTAAGCTTGTTAGGTATGGATGTTCTATGATGCAAGTTATACACCAGCTAGCCCATACATTTAAGACATAGTCGCCATTTAAAAGGTCATTATTAACTGTGATTGTATTATCAAGAACTTTTAATTCAAATTCAGGAATCAGAAATTGATCATAATCAGCCCCAGGATATGTATCCTCATTAGTTAAAATCATAAAAAATAATAATAAGAAAGTTGTTGGGACAATAAAAACTATTAATTTTAATAATAAGTTCATGTTTTGACCCTATTTGAAAAAACTAATATTACTCCAGCTAAGCCCATCAATAATGCTGATAACCAAATCCATCTTATTAAGTAGTTAATTTGTATATTCACTATCCAACTTCCATCATCAAGCTGGTCTCCAATTGTTATATAAATATCTCTCAAAAATGTTATATGAATTGCTGTTTCTGTAGTAATTTGGCCTCTTGTAAAATATCTTCTTTTTTCTGGCTTAAGATTAAATGTTCTCCCGGTTTGATCTTCCACAAGAAATGTTGCTTTTATTGAATCATAATTAGCATTATTTTCCACACCAATATCTTTAAAAGAAATTTTTAAGTCTTTGTATGCCTCAGTACTATTTAAATCAATACTTAAAGCTCTTTCAGTACTCAAGAGACTATTGAATGAAATAGATATTAAAAGTAATCCAAGTGACATATGAGCTATGACACTAAAAGGATTTATAAATTTCTTACTAAAAATAAAGTTAATAATTTCGTATATGTATCTAAATATAATCAATGAGCCTGCAAATATCGAAGCAAGTATTGAAATATTCTGAGATTCAAAATATTGCATAACAAATAAAGTAAACGCTAATGAAAATAAAATTGAAAAAGATATCGGCGCCGAAATGAATTTGAAGTTGATGCTTCTTGACCATTTTGAATCAACCGAGAAAAATAAAAAAATTGCAGCTAAAACAACTATTGGGATAAATATTGCATTATAAAATGGCGCGCCAACACTAATTTTTTGATCAAATAAAAATTCATAAATTAATGGATACGTAACACCCAACATCACGGAAAAGATAAGAGCTCCAAAAAGAATATTATTTATAGAAATAAATGATTGTTTTGAAAATTTCTTAATTCTCGATAAGGATTTAATTCTTGATAATCTCAAAATAAACAAAAAAACTGATGTAAAAACAATTAATCCAATAAATCCAAGAAGATATAGACCTCTGTCAGGATCATTTGCAAATGCGTGAACGCTATCAATAATTCCAGATCTAACAATAAATGCGCCAAACAAACTGAGCGAAAACACTAAAATTGATAATAAAATTGTCCAAATTCTTAGCTGAGATGATTTTATTGATACTCCAAGAGAATGAATAAATGCAGTAGCCGCAAGCCATGGCATTAATGCAACATTTTCAACAGGATCCCAAAACCAATATCCTCCCCAACCCAATTCATAATAAGCCCACCAGCTTCCAAGAGTAATACCAACTGTTAGAAAAACCCATGCAGAAACTGACCATGTTTTTACTAAAGCTTCCCAGTTTATTTTGGAATCGCCATAGAGTAAAAAAGCTATTGCGCTAGCAAACGGAATTACAAATCCGACGTATCCCAGATAAAGAGTTGGAGGATGAATTGCTAAGGCAGGATCCTGCAAGACTGGATTAATATCAGCTCCATTTAAAGGTGGAATTGGAAGTATTGTCACAAAAGGATTTGATGTTGCTAACAAAAATATTAAAAATCCAACCAATATGAGAGAAATTACTCCCATTGTTTTAGGCTTTAAAACTTCACTATTTTTTACCCTAATATTGAATAAGAATCCCCATAAAGATAAAAAAACAATCCATAAAAACATTGAGCCTTCATGTGCACTCCATATCGAAGAAATTTTATAAAAAATCGGAAGTTCTGTATTTGAGTGATTTGCAATATATTGAACACTAAAATTATCTGTAATAGCCAGCCAAACATATATGAAAAATGAGGATAGAAGAAAAAAGAATCCATGCGAATATGTTCTAACAATCAAGTTTGATATGTAGCTAGAATTTGATGAAGGAGTAAGGATAGAGAAATAACCAACGAGTAGAAATAAGCCGGTAGCTAAAACTGATAAAAAATGAGAGATTTCAATTATCATCATTTATCTCAATGTTTGGAGGCATATAGTTTTCATCATGCTTGGCTAAAACTTCTTCTGCATAAAATATTTTATCTCTTAAATTTCCTAAAACGACAACACCGCTGTCTTCTTTAAATAAATCTGGAACTATGCCCTCATATTCAACCTTAATTGAGTTTTCATAATCAGTGATGACAAAAAAAATAGAAGATGAAATTCTTTCTACTGAACCACTTAAAACCATTCCGCCAACCTTAATTCTTTTATCAGCTGGGATATTTCTATCTTTAAGTTCAGTTGGAGTAAAAAAATAATCTAAATTAGAGTTTAATGAGTAAAGTATTAGTGAAATACCTGAAACTGAAAATAAAAGTACAAAAAGAATGCTGTATATTCTTTTCTTTCTAATTGGGTTCATTTAATTTATCTTTAATTTTTTTAATTTTTACAGTGTAGCCTATAAAAAAGCCCAATAAACTAATAAATACTAGTATTACTACGCTCCAAACATATAATCCGTGACCATTCATATATAAGGCCTCATAAAAAGAATTAAATGCAAAATTAAACATAATCTTTCACCCAAGATTTATTTTTTTCTCTATGAAGTATTTGATATTTTGATGAAAGTAGAACTAAACAAATCACCAAGCCAAAAAATCCTACAATTGAACCTATCAGAGGATACAACATCACTGGATCAATACTGGGCTTGTCAGTTAATGTTATGGATGCAGATTGATGAAGTGTACTCCACCAATCAACTGATTTTTTAATTATAGGAATGTTTACAGCTCCAACAATTACTAACCATGACAGCAATTTATCTGCTTTTTCATGATTACTGAATGAATTATGAAGCGATATTAAACCTAAATACATAATAAATAGAATTAAAGTAGATGTTATTCTTGCGTCCCATTGCCACCAAGTACCCCAAGTGGGTATTCCCCATATAGATCCCGATATTAATGCAATAAATGTTGTCATAGCTCCAATTGGAGCAATCGCAATGATTAAGTATGCTGCAAGCTTAACTCTCCAAATTAAATACGTGATGCTGGATATTGCCATTGCTAAATATAGTGTCTGAGATAAGAATGAGGCAGGAACGTGCAGATAAATAATTCTATATGAATTTCCTTGAACAAAGTCTTCTGGTGTAAAAAAAAGACCCCAAATAATAGAGATAATATAAATTATCAAAGAGAAGTAAAAAATATATTTATAAAACCTACTTACTTGATATAAGTATGTTTTTGGAGATGCAAATTGATGTATAAATTTTTTAATCACTTTGTTTTGTACTGAAAGACTTTATTCCAAATGAGCCTTAATAACATAGGATACTACTATGGGTATTGCTACTATTATAATAGATAAGCTTCCCAATAATAAAAAAATAAAACTTTGATAATTTATATCTAATTGAATTGCAATTAGTCCTTTTCCTAATACGATTAAAACAGGTAGTGCTAAAGGCATAGTAACCAATGCTCCTAAAACAGAACCTTTATTTAAACTAAGTGCATTACCTAAAACAAATAAATTTAAGAAAATATATGAGCTTATTATTGCTAGAGGAAGAATTGATAAGCTTAAAGATAAATCTTCTGTAGTACCCAGAGAAAAAACAAAACTTAAGATTGAAATAGGCAATCCTATCAAAAGCCAATGAGTGAATATTTTAGTTACGATGATAATAGAAAATGACGGGTTTTTAATTAGAGTTTGTTCAAGAGATCCATCATTATAATCTTCAGAAAAAATGTCCTCTGTAGCTAGCATCATTGATATTAGTATGGCAATCCAAAGTACAGAAAAAAATCCTATTTCTAATTTATCTCGAAGAAATTCAACAGTTAAAGGATATGCAAGCATGATTAACCAAAAAACTAAAATTGGTCCTAGCCAGCTTCTTGTTTTCTTTCTTAATTTTAGAAATTCTAACTTAAACATATTTATTTTATTTCGGTATCTCTAAAATCTTAGAATTAATGTTACAAGGAATGTGTGAAGTAAAAACCAATGACTTATTCTTATCTAATTCATTATTCAAAAATGAAGTAAGTACTGTATGAGCTCCATCATCTAACCCCACAAAAGGTTCGTCCAAGATTATTAAATCAGAATTATTTAGAAATACTCTTAACAAAGCTAACTTTTTTTGTTGTCCAAATGATAAATTAGATACAGTGACATCTCTATATTTATTGAGTTCTAATTTATCAAGATAGGATTTAAGCATGTCACAATTAGTTAGCTGCATTAAGTTAATGTTATCGTCAAGAGTTAAGTAGGTTTTTAAAGCATTTTTATGTCCTAGGTAGCATATCTCCTTTGTTGATTTATTTTCTAAAGTTCCTTTAACTGGTTCGGTAATTCCTAAAATAATTCTAATTAATGTAGATTTACCCGATCCATTTCTACCTTTAATATGCAGTGCCTCTCCATGCTTTATATCAAAAGATATATTATGAAAAAGCTTATTTTCATTAATTTTATAACCAATATTTTGTGCAACTATTAAAGGGTTTTTATTCATTAGAATATTTTAAGATTTGTAGTCCTTATTATAAGTGCTGGTAAGGGATTTTGTGGATCAATTCTTGTATAAAATCTTTTTGAGATTTCCTTAAAGGGATCAGAACCAAAATCTCCAATTCCACCAACTGAAAAATATAGCCTCTTACTAAAAAAAATACCCTGTTCTAATTTAGGTATGTTTCTTATACTTGTGGATATTTTTTTTATGTTTTGTAAAAAATTCTTATTCTCTTTAAGTCTAAACCAGCCCCAAGCTGAAAGATCAAGCATAGCAATCTTCTTTAATGCATTCTTCGCTTTTAGGTTTGGGAATGCAGAGGGAGGTAAAAATACTATCAAACTACCACTTGAATTAGTTACCAATTCATCTAACTTTTTTTCATAAGAAATATTATTTGAAAAATTCGCAAAAATATATTCTTCGTCTTTATTAGAGACGGGACACTTTAATGTTTTTAGCCTTTCTTCAGAGCCAAGAACTATATAAGTTACTAATCCTTGGCTCAAAATTAATTAAATTTTCGATAAAGCTTGTTCGAAGTCAGCGATAATATCATCAGTATGCTCAAGTCCAATTGAAAGCCTAACAAAACCAGGTGTTATCCCGGCAGAGAGTAATTCTTCCTCTGATAATTGACTGTGAGTTGTACTACCTGGATGAATAGCTAAACTTCTTGAATCGCCAATGTTTGCAACATGGTAAACCATTTCAAGAGCGTTAATAAACTTCTCACCTGACTCTCTTCCGCCTTTAATCTCAAAACCCATAAGACCTCCGTTGCCACGAGTAAGATATTTTTCAGCTCTTTCTTTTGCATAACCATCCATTGCAGATGGGTAAATAACTCTTTCAACAGAATCATGCTCTGATAGATACTTAGCAATTACCTCAGCATTTGCAGAGTGCTCTCTCATTCTTAAAGCAAGGGTTTCTAGCCCTTGAATAAACATAAATGCATTAAATGGACTCATTGCTGCTCCCATATCTCTTAAAATTGTTGTTCTTGCTTTAAGAATATATGCAATAGGTCCCAAAGGTTTTACAGCTTCAGTCCATACAGCACCTCCATAAGAAGGATCTGGTGAATTTAATGCAGGTTGCCTATCTTGGAAGGCCTCCCAATCAAAATTACCACTATCAACAATAATACCTCCAATAGAGGTTCCGTGACCTCCAATGAATTTAGTTGTCGAATGAATCAAAACAGCCGCACCGTGATCAAATGGTTTACAAATTACTGGTGCCGCAGTATTGTCAACAATTAAAGGAATGCCAAGTGGTCTTCCAATCTCAGCGACCTCGCTTATTGGAAAAACTTCAAAACTAGGATTTGGAAGAACCTCGCCATAATACGCCCTGGTGTTTTCATCAGTGGCTTCTGCAAAATTATTTGGATCAGCAGGATCTACAAATCTAACTTCAATTCCCATATCTGACATAGGGTTTTTAAATTGGTTATAAGTTCCTCCATATAAATGAGATGAAGCAACAATATTGTCCCCTTTTCTTGCAATATTTTGAATAGCGTAAGCGGATGCTGCTTGACCAGAAGCAACAGCTAGAGCACCTACTCCACCTTCAAGTGCGGCAATTCTATCTTCTAAAACGGCACATGTTGGATTCATGATCCTTGAATAAATATTCCCTAATTCTGATAATGCAAATAGGTTAGCCGCGTGATCACAATCATCAAACTGGAAACTTGATGTTTGGTGGATTGGTACAGCAACAGAATTAGTTGAATCATCTTTTCTCCATCCTGCATGAAGTCCAATTGTCTCTGGATTAGTATATGTTTTGCTCATTATTTATGCTCCTCTTTCAAAAAATATAGTTCAATTAGTATAGTAAATATTCATGTATAACAACACCCTTATTGGATATATACTGGTATATTAATAACAAATAATTATAATTAGCCAAGGAATTTAAAATATGGCCAAAAAATATACAAATTTTAGAATTGGTGGCTCCCCATCAAAAGTTACTGATGACTATACAGTATGGACAAATGACTTACTTCAAAGGGTTATTGCAAGTAAAACTGTTATTCAGCCTGGCAAATCAACTATTGGTCATAAGTTAATAGATTCAGACGTCGTATACGTAATTACTAATGGTCGAGGCACTATGGAAATAGTTGAATACATGAATTCTGATGAAGGCCACGGTTCGAATCCTTCCTATGGTATTGAACACAAAGATTCCTATGAGCTCTGTGCTGGTGACGTGGTTTTAGTAGAGTCTGGTGACTATTGTAAGGTTGTTAATGATTCTGAACATGATCAGTTAACTTATCTAAGGATATTTGACAGAGGTGGTTGGAGAAAATAAATGCTTAAAGCGCAAATGAATTCAGATAAATTAGCTGTTGGATTATCAACAGCTTGCGTAATTCATTGTTTTTTTGCTCCCTCATTATTTGTATTGTCATACAGCTTTTTATCTTTCTCTGTTGATAGTGAATTTGTGCATTATTTAATCTTGCTCTTTGCATTACCAATAAGTATTCTTGCTTTGGGGCTTGGATATAAAAATCATAAAGAAACATCATATTTCATAATTGGCATTACAGGATTAATGGTATTACTTTCTGCAGTTTTGTTCTCAGATACATTATTTGGTGAAGCTGGGGAAAGAGCTCTTACTTTAATAGGCTCTATGATTGTTGCATACGCACACTATAAAAATCACAGCATTTGTAAGCAAATAGAATGTGATTGTCACGATAATCTAAAATCTAATTAATAATCTCAAATTTCGCCACCATTGGTAAATGGTCTGAAATGCCATTTTTTTTTGCAGGATTAAAATTAATTGGTTTTCCAGAATCGTTATAGGAATTAGATTTTGTTCTATATATTTCTATACTGTCTTCGATATAAGAAATTCCTCTATCTTTAGACAAAAATATAGTATCCAAAAACTCCCATGTTTTGTCATAGTTGTAATAATAAGAGCCTCTACAATCATCGCATGCATAAATATGAGCAACACTCCAGTAAATTTCTTGAGATTTATATATGTTTAGTTTGCTGTCCTCTTTTGTATTTACATTAAAATCACCAAGAGCAATAGTTGGATAATTATGGCTTTTAAGTAATCTGGACAGAACATCTAGGGAATCAATTCTCATCGATACATCGTGAAACCCGGAAGGAAAATGAACATTGTATATTTTTAACTCCTCTCCATTTACTTCTAAAGTTGCATCAAGAATTGGTCTAGTGTCCTTACCCTCAAACTCACCTGAAAACTTTATGTAGTGCAACTTAGAATCGATAATGTTAAATTTTGTTATCAAGGCAGTATCAATACCCCTATAATCCTCTCCTTCTATTAAAACAGAATCAATGTATCCATAGGGCTTTAATAGATCTAATAACTGACTAAGAATATTGTTATTTTCAACTTCCTGAAGAGCAATTATATCTGGTCCATTTTTACCATAGGAAATAATGCTGTTTGCTATATTTCTTAACTTGGCATTTTTTGTTTCTTCATTCCAATCTAGATATAAACATTCATTTTTCCATGAATTTACTCTTATTCTGTTGCATGATTTTTTATGAGCTTCAGATTGTTTAAGTTCAATTGGAAGATATGCCTTATCATCTTTATTTTTGTCATCTTTAGTATCAAATAGATTATCAACATTTAGAGTCATTACGCTAAATTCATCTGAGATTAATGAGGGCACAAATAAAAATAAAATTATTAAGCTTTGAAAAATTTTTTTAATCATTGAGATCTTTTATAGATAATTTTATATCGAAAGATATTTCTGCTAACCGATGCTGATTTGAAGATATTTTCTGCAGATGATTAATTTTTTCTTCAGAAAAATTTACCACTTTCCTTTTTTTAAGATCAATGTGACCTAATACGGTCTCAAATATTGCAGCAAGTTTTGCGTCTTTATTTTGAAGCACTCCTAAAAAATGCATTAATTTTTTATTAGCTTTAAATAAAATAAAAGATGGAAATATTTCATCATTTAATTTAAATTCTTTCAGATATCTAATGCTATCTTCTAATGTAAAAGTTGAAAAACCAGACTCCACATATGCTTTATCAAATCCAAGCTCCTCAATGTAAAAAGCAGTGTAGCAACTATCAAACAGTTTATAATAATAATTTACATTCATGTGTCCATTAAGATCGCACATATCTTTTGTTACAACTATCGACTTATGTTTGTATGGAAGATTTTTCATCATCAAATTATAAGCAAAAAAAAGCCCAGATGTTATCTGGGCTTTATAAAATATCTTAGTTTAGAACGAAGTTCCAAATTGGATTCCATAAATGCTAGGGTCGTTTACCTGCCATACAACACCACCACCTTGAACATTACTTTGGGTTCCAGGACTTGTTAAATATCTTTGATCTTCAAGATTTTTAGCATAAATTCCAAAATACCAATCTCCATCATTAGGAACATATGTTACAAGAAAGTCAAAGAAATCTTGTGCTTGGTTTCTTGCTCTTTCAGTATTAAATGCATCACCTGAATATTGATCTTGATATCTGTAAGTAAGCTTACTGTTTACAGATCCATTTGCAGTCGTAAACGATTGATTAAATGATAAGCTGTATGAAAGTTCAGGTGTTCCTGGTAAAGGATTACCCTTAACATTTTGTGCTATGCCTCTTTGCCCTTCAGGACAATTAACATTTGTCAAAGGACTAAATAAAATATTACCTTGTGCATCTGCAAGAACTAAACAACTAAAACCAGCTTGTTTAAAGACTTGAACCTGCTCGCCAGAAGCAGTTACTCCAACTGCTGTATAATATAAACCAAGTCCAGCAGGATCCGCCGCTTGATAAAAACCATAATCTCGACCACCAGCTGCACCTTCAACCCAAGCTCCTGGATTAAGGTAATCAATAATAAATGCATCTTCAGAAAATTCTGCATCAGTCAAAAGCCAATTGAAGTCAATTCTAGTGTTTTCTGATAAAAATGCTGATAGATTTCCTTCAAAACCTTGCATCTCAGCAGAAGCATTAGCAGCATCTGATCCGGTATCAACAATAACTCCAACTTGATAATTATCTATGTTAGTACTAAAGAAAGTTGTGTTTAAAAGGACTGCTCCATTGGCAAGAATGCTTTTTAAACCAAACTCAAAATTATCAACATTTTCTTCTTCTAAGACTTGATTGTTATTACCAGTGTTGATTCCACCTGGCTTCATTGCGGTTGAAAATGACGCATAAAGCATGCTGTTATCATTAAGATTATGTTGCAATGCAATTTTGTATGCTGTGCCATCTGCAGGTGATGCCGTTGTACTTGTGAAGAAAGGAGCATCTCTTTGCTCTCTTGATAGAAGTGCATCAGTTGTAAATGGATTAGCATGAAATATTGATCCAAACCTATCATTAATTTGCGTCTGACTAACATCAGCCTCATCGTATCTGAGCCCGAGAGTAAGCTTTGTGTTATCAGAAATATCGTAGTAAACCTCACCAAATATTGATTTTTCTTCAATACTAATATGATTATCGATTATTAGGCCGTGGCCATCTCTTGGTGTTGTCTTGCCAGAGTTATCTAAAGCAATTGCCAAGGCTCTTTGGGTTAGAAGATTAGTAGGGCCAAAAAATTGTAATGTTGCAAACCATGTTGCAAGATTTTGAAAATATGCAGCTCCACCCTCGCCAGCAACAATTTGCCCTCCAGAGAAGAGTTGAAGAGTTGGGAAGTACGCATGATCTCCAACGTCAGACAGCATACCGCCAGCACCTGTAGCTATGTTAGTTTCGTTATCGTTTTTTGAGAGATAATTATAAACACCAACAGTAAAGTTTACTGGACCGTCATAATTAGAGATCAAATTCATCTCAAAGTTTTTATTTTCATAGTCAATGTGAATCATGCTGTATTTTCTAGCAGAATCTACATATTCACAAAAATCTCTAAAACATACTTCACTTGCAACTGGACCTAAAGGACCTATAAAAGGTACAGTAGCTCTTGACATATCATTATCGTCAATCTGAACAAATTTTCTTGTGCCATATGAATACTTAGCAACAAATTGGAGTTCTTCCGAAATATCATGAACAAACTCGAGGTTTGTAAATTCATTTTTGCTCTTGTGAACTGGACTTCTATTTAAATCCACAACTCCTAATTCAGCATTGCTTCCAGCAAGAGGATATGCATTTGTAATTCCTGTTGAAGGTTGAGCAAAAGCAACTAGTGCTAACAAACCATCAACTTCACCTCTTGAATCAGCAGACGCTCCTTGGACACCTCTTGAAAATGGTGAACAACCAAAGAAAGGGTCTTGCGCACAATAAATTAAATCTTGTTGAGTTCTATTATCATCTGCTTCATTTACAGAGTATGTAAATTTTAATAATGAAGCATCGCCAATATCCCAGTCTATTGATATTCTTCCAGCAATATCATTTCTGTCATCAAAAGGAGCATCTATGGCTGGATTTGAGTTATACATCATTCCATCTCTTTGGAATGACATTACGGCAAGCCTTGTTTTGACAGTATCTGAAACTGGAACGTTAATTACAGTATTATATTTAGTAGAATCATAGTTACCGAATTCTGCATCAATTGAACCGCTTAACTCGCCAGTTGGCCTTGCAGTAATAACATCTATTTTACCTAAAGCACCTGATCGACCATTAAGTGTTCCTACTGGACCTTTTTTAACCTCTATTCTTTCTATATCAAAAAATCCAATATTTGTCATAGAGGATGAATTAATAGAGTGACCATTAATATTAAAAGATAATGCGTCAACCGATGCTGATGAAATATTTCTGGATAGAAGTCCCCTTAATGAATATAAGCCTCCTGACGCAACACCTTTGTCAGCTATAAAACCAGGAATAACTTCTTGAAGATCTTGTAAATCATATATTTGTGCTTCTATCAAATCATCTGATGATAAAGATTCTATTGAGAAAGCCAAATCTTGAATTGATTCTTCTTTCTTAGTAGCAGTAACGACTACCTCTTCTATTTCTTGTGCAAATGCAATAAACGAAAACGAAAAAGTTACTAATACCGATAAAAATAATTTATAAGTTAACTTGTTATTAAACATGAATATACCCCAATGTTTGAAATTGTTTTGCATATTTTATGCTTAAAAGAGGTATTTCTTCAACTTTATATATTAAATAAATACATATAAAAATAACCATATTTATAAAATAAATCTCTATAAATTCTTTTAAAACAAAAAAAAGGCTGGTAAACCAGCCTTTTTTATAAATTTATATAAATTAGAATGAAGTTCCGAACGCAAGTCCCCATGTTCTTGGTTCAGTGACAGTCGCAAATTTATTACCGCCCTGAAGACCAGAAGCTAAGTACCAACTTCCTATATATCTGTCATTCGCTAAGTTTTTCGCCTCTAATTTTACATACCAATTACCATTATTAGGTCGGTAAGTAACTGTTGCATCAAAAAACTTATGCTCAGGCATTTTTAGATGTGGCTGGTTATAAACTGTGCCTTCTCTTTCATCCATAAATCTATAAGTAAGCCTAGCAGTAGTAGTTCCATTTTCACCAATAAAGTCTTGATTCAAACCAATACTGTACGAAAGCTCTGGAGACTGAGGTAGTTTATTACCTGAAACATCAACTGGTATACCAGGATTTGGACATCCGCCAGGAGCAAATGGATTAAATGGCACTAAACACATAAAGCCAGCAAACTTATAAATTAAACCAGCATCTGTATTACCAACGGTAAGAACTCCACCAGCTCCAAGACGTTGAACTAATCCCCCGCCAAGTGCAGGAGGAAGTAATGCTCTTGATGTAGCATTGTTGATATTGACTGGATTAATTAAGCTTAGGTTTGTTATTTCTGATTCTGCCATTAATAAGGTTACATCTATACTAGTAGTTTCACTCAAGAATAAAACCATATTACCCTCAAGACCATTAATCTCAGCATCAGTATTAACATTTCTTGAACCCGCATTAACAATAGAAGAAATTAACATTCCATCAGTTTTATTTTGGAAATATGCTGCATTTAATAGCATAGCTCCATCAAGGAAAATACCTTTTGCTCCAATCTCAAAAACACCAGTTTCTTCTTGATCATAAGGATCAGGAAGACCTTGAGCATTTGGATTATTACCACCAGCTTTTACAGCTGTTGTATAACTAGCGTATACCATTCTGTTGTCATCAATATCATGTTTGACAGCTAACTTATATGACGTTGAATCATCAGCCTCAATTACTTGAGTTGGTGAAAAGACATATTGACTTGTTAACCTTGATGCCATGGATAAGTTATTACATGACGTATAAGTCAAACATGAGAAGATACTATCTTTAACAACGTCGTCACTATATCTGATACCAACAGTTAGTTGAGTTTGGTCAGATATGTCGTAGTACATTTCACCAAGAATAGCTTTTGATTTAATTCTAATGTGATCATCATTGAAATAACCTTGAACCGGAATTGGTGTTGTATATCCAGTTAATAATGCTGGTAATGCTGCTGCACTAAATCCTGATAAAGCCCATGGAATATGAAAATCAGTAGAACCAGAGCCAGTTAATGCACCACCAAATAGAGGTAAGTTATATGGGTGAGCTCCACCATCTCTTATTAAGTTCCAAGCTGCAGTTTGAACCTGATAAATATTTCTTTGAGTATTATCATAGTAGTAATATCCAACTTGAAAGTTTAGTGGTCCGTCTAAGCTAGAAATTAGAGTAATCTCACCTTGTTTTGTTTCACTCTCATCATAGGCAAACTCATATGTTCTATCAGCAGTTGTTACTTCACAGAAGTTGTTATGGAATCCACCCCAACAGCCTTCCCATTGCATTGGAATAGATGATGCAGGGTGTCCTACAGGGAAAAGTCCTGGGAATGGTTGAACTCCAACTGTATAGTCATTATCAGCCAAATGGTTGTAGGACCTTGCAACATATGTGCCTTTAACAACTAAAGCATATTCATCATTAATCTCGTGATTAATTTGAACTTGAGATACCTCATGTGTTTGAAGAAAGTCTGGGTCTCTATTGAGATTAACTCTATCCATAGAATTAAGAATGGTTACTCCTTCATAAGAGTTTGCAGTTGGATCAGCATTAAGGGCTGCAGCAAAGTTAAAGAAACCTGATGTACTACCATTTGGATGAGATGGTTGTCCAATTACACCTTTTGTAAATGGTGAACAGCCAAACAGAGGATCTATTTGACAATAGTTTATTCCAATATTTTGTCTTTTATCGTCACCTTTTTGATAATCATATGTCAACTCCATTTGAGTTTTTTCACTAATATCAAAATCAATTGAAAGTCTTCCTGCAACATTGTCTCTATCATCAATGTCATTTCCAGTATGAATATTATCTATAACTCCATCTCTTTTAAAAGTTGCAGTTGCTAATCTCATGCCAACTCTTTCATTGATAGGCACATTTAATACCATATTTAATCTTTCAGAATTAAAGTTACCCATAGTTAGTTCAGCCTTTCCTTCAAGCTCACCTGTTGGTCTTGCAGTAACCAAGTTAACCAAGCCTTGAACAGCATTTCTTCCAGATAATGTACCTTGCGGTCCTTTTAAAACCTCAATCCTTTCAAGATCATGAAACCCTACATCTGTTAATGCTGATGCATATACAGAGTGACCATTAAATGATGTAACCAAAGATGCAACAACAGCTGCACCAACACCATAAGAGCCAACACCTCTCATAGAATATGAAGCGCCGGTACTGATAGCTTTATCAACTATTAACCCTGGAACAACTTCAGCTAAGTCACTGAAATCTTCAATCAAATTTTTATCAATATCTTCAGCAGTAAAAGCTTCGATAGAAACTGGAACATCCTGAACTGATTTTTCTTGTTTAGTAGCTGTAACAACAACCTCTTCAACTTCTTGAGAATTCAAGAATACAGAAAAAATCATTGATAAGCATATTGAAATATTTAATGCTTGTTTAGAAAATTTATACATAGTTTATTCCCCCCATTTTGGTTAACTTGTATAAGATTTACTATATCACTGCATATAAGTAATGAAAATATATATAAAAGTTAGTTATAAATAAAAATACAGAATATCTATTTTGTTAATTCCACGGATGGCACTTACTAATTCTTACCAATGCCAAATAAGTGCCTTTAAATATTCCATACTTAAGAATAACCTCTATTGCATATGCAGAACACGTAGGGTGAAATCGACATGACGGAGGAAACATAGGTGATATAAAATACCTATAAAATCTAATTGGAAGTATAAAAATTCTTGCCAACATTAATTAAGAGCTAAATTTTCTTTGGCAATTTCTTTTATAGCATCTTTTAGATCAACAACCTCAGTATCAGTACTTCCAATTCTTCTAATAGAAACAGTTTTATCTTTTTTTTCATTATTTCCAATTGCTAAAATAATTGGAACTTTTCTAACACTATGCTCCCTAATTTTATAACTAATCTTTTCATTCCTGAGGTCAGCTTCTGCCAGAATGCCCTCTTTTTTAAGAGATTCCACGATTCCTAATGAATAATCATTTACATCAGAAATAATTGATGCCACAACAACTTGTTGAGGAGATAACCAAAAAGGAAGCTTTCCAGCATAATTTTCAATTAAGATACCAATGAATCTCTCAAATGACCCTAAAACAGCCCTATGTATCATAACTGGTATATGTTTTTTTCCATCTTCTCCAACATAACTGGCATCAAGCCTTTCGGCTAGGTTGAAATCTAATTGAAAAGTACCACATTGCCATTCTCTTCCTATTGCATCGGTGAGAACAAAATCTAGTTTTGGTCCATAAAATGCACCATCACCTTCATCAATTCTGTATGAATATCCTAAATTTTTAATTGCTGCTTCAAGTGCCTGTTCAGCTTTATCCCATGTCTCATCTGAGCCAACTCTCATCTCTGGTCTGGTAGATAATTTAATATCGAAATTTTTAAATCCTAAATCAGCATATATGCTTGAGAGAAATTCAATGAACAAGCCTGTTTCTGATTCTATTTGGTTCTCAGTACAAAAAATATGCCCATCATCTTGAGTAAAGGCCCTAACCCTCATCAAACCATGCATAGTTCCAGAAGGCTCATATCTATGACATAAACCAAATTCTGCATACTTTAATGGCAAGTCTTTATAGGATTTTATGCCTTGATTGTATATTTGAACATGACCTGGACAGTTCATTGGCTTTAGAGCATTAATTCTTTTTTCGTTAGCATGCTCTTCATCGATCTCTGTAATAAACATATTTTCTCTATATTTGTCCCAATGACCAGAAGCTTCCCATAATTTTCTATCTATCACTTGAGGGGTATTGACTTCAATATAATTATTTTCTTTTAGTCTATCTCTAACAAAATTTCGTAGCTTTCTATAAACAGTCCAGCCATTAGGATGCCAAAAAACCATCCCTGGAGCTTCATCTTGAAAGTGAAACAAATCCATCTCTTTCCCAAGTTTTCTATGATCTCTTTTTAACGCCTCCTCTATGTTATCTAAATGATTTTGTAAATCTTTGTCATTACTAAATGCTGTCCCATAAATTCTTGTTAGCATTGAGTTCTTTGAATCACCCTTCCAATATGCGCCAGATACTTTTGTTAATTTAAATGAACCAATAAATCCTAAATTTGGTAGATGCGGACCTCTACATAAATCAACAAACTCCTCGTCATCCTGATAATAAAGTTGAAAATCATCATCTTGATCTGACTCATTAATAATAATTTCTTTATATGGTTCTTTGTTTGATTTAAATATCTTTAAAGCATCTTTTTTTGAAACTAATTTTTTAGTAATTGCTGATTTGGTTTTAATGATTTTTTTCATTTCTTCTTCAATCTTACTTAGATCATCAGAAGATATAGACTCATCGGATTCAACATCATAATAAAAACCATCTTGAACTGTAGGACCTATAGCTAATTTTGATTCTGGGTAAAGATTTTTAATCGCCCTTGCTAATACCTGAGCAGTAAGAGTGTGGCGCATAATTTCAACACCTTCATCACTATCAATTGTAATTATTGAAACAGATGCATCAGAATCTATGACGTCATATAGATCTTTTTGAACACCATCAATAGTTACAGCAATAGCGGATTTAGCAAGACCAGGCCCAATATCTTTTGCAAGATCATAGCCTGAAGATCCCTCAGGCAATTCTCTCGAACTATTATCTGGCAAAGTTATTTTCATATTTATATTATAGATTGGTTAAACAATTTTTTATATCGGCAAATATACAACAGTATTGGTAGATAAAATCATTATAAATATTAAACAAGTAATAATTGGTCCGAGGTAGACTCTTCCAGTCATTTCAAAAAAGATTCTATTAAAGTAAGGAAGAATAAACATCATTGGTACAATGCCGAATAAGAGATTAACACTAAGCCAATCTGTTGAATTAGAGCTCCAATAAACTGTCCCTGTTGCTGCAAAAAAAGAATATTGAATAATAATAATAAAGATTAAACCTAGAGAATTTGCAAAACCTCCAATAAGTCTTGAATTCCACTCAGCTTGACCTTGAAATCTCATTGATCCATTTATTCTTAGAGAATTAGAAAAAAAGAAAATAAAAAACAAAGGGAAGTACATTAGTAAAACAAGTATCATCTCTGGCTGAAATACTCTTACTCCCATAAACCAAAATCTATAGTCGATATGAAAAAGATAATAAATGAAAAATAATATTAAGTAATATGAAATAAAAACTAATAGTCCAACTAGAATAGTTTTGCCAAAATCATACCAAGAAATATTTAACCCCCATGACTCTTTTTGTGTTCCATGATGACGACCAAAAAAATAATAAGATAATATAAAAATAATTAGGCCTATAGTACCGTTAAGTGCTGCCCATAACATTACAGAATTATTCATTCTTTGTGGAAAAAACCAGGTAAGCTCTCTATTCGCGGCGTCAACAAATAAAATTTTTGCTAAATCCACCATAGGTATAAATGAAACGCATGCAATAGTTGCGCTTATAAAGAAAATAATCCAAAAAACAGTTTTACCTTTAGCGGATTGTCTTGGCAAAGGGTCTGGAACAGCTTTTACTATTGAACTGAAAAATTTAAATTTAAGAAATAGCCTTGTCAAAGGAATTAGCATCAATAAAGAAACAATCATATTTATCAAAGTGAAAAGTTCTTTATACTGCCAAATTTGATTTGATGAGTTAATTTTATTTGGGAAACCCAATACAGTATCAAAATAATCCAATTGATTTTCAGTTGCCTCTTTGTTATATGGTTGAAAAGGATGTAGAAGCTTTTCATTAAAAACTACTCTCAAACTTCTGTCATTTTTGTCTCCATAATACTTTCCAAGTTCTACTTTTTCTATTTTATTTTTATCAGTTAAAACATTATTAATTGTCCTTAAGGATTCTGGTGCAATTTCCATGTTTCCAGCATCCCAACCCGTCAATTCATTTCTAAAAGCTCCTTCATCATATAGAGCATAGCTAATGCCCATATTTGATTTTGAATCTTTTAAAATTTCATCTCTTAAGGTCAATACATATCCTGAAACATATACAGAATGTAATTTACTTTCCCTGTTTTCTTTAATAGCTTGTTTCCCGAAATAATCGGCGCCCCTAATAGCAGCATTTCCTCCCATTGAATGGCCTGTTGAGGCTATTTTCTCAGCATCAACAAAAGAAAAATTTCCATCGTAAGCATGATCAACAAGAGCAAACATTCCGTATCCTTGTGTTGTTGCAGCTATTCTGCTCACGGATGAAGAAGACATACCTTGGGCATATGGATCAATCAAAGCAACAGCCATACCTCTTCTAGATAACTCTATAGCTATATTTGATAAAGCCTCTTTTGATCTTTGAAAGCCGGGCACCACTATTACAAAAGGAACTTTGTTATCTTTATTAGCTATCTTTGGTTTGTACAAATCATAAATTAAAGATTGGCCATTATCAGTTTTAAGTTCTTTTAAACCTATCTCAACCTTTGTAAAACTGGATTGAACAAGAGATGCGACAAAACTTGATAGAAAAATTATGGTTAAGCAGCCTAAAAAAAATTTATTTGCTTTTATAAAGTTAATCATGATTTTAAAATAAAAATATTCTAATGCCTTCTTAGTTAAATGGATATAACGAATCCCTCCTAAGGATTAGTTGCAGGTTCGATTCCTGCAGAGGGCACCAAGATTATGGTACCAACCATGTTGATTGATATTTATCATCCCATTTATGAACAGCTCTTCTATGTCCAGAACTTTTTAGATATAAAAATTCAAGTGAATAAAAATTAAATACTAAAACTGAAAAATTTTTATAGCCCTCCTCAACTTCAAAATCTTTAATATCGAAATCTTCAGGATTTTCAATTTCTTTTGAGGATCCTCCTTTCACTGAATAGCATTTTTTTGATCTTGATGTGGATTGATCCCAGGCCGATCTAGTTATCTCATCATTATAGTGAGCAGATATATTTCCCTGTAATTTAATTTGTATTTTTAACTCGGGGTCATAACCTATAACCGAAGCAGTTGATATTTCATTGAAATGATCTATTTTCGCAGCGCGATGATCGGTATGAAACCTCATTTTACGATCTTGAAGACAAAATTCTCTAAGCACCATGACTCTTGATGTTATTTGATTATCATAAAGTGAGGAAACAACAGGAGTATGGAATAATGTTTTGGCATCATCAACTGCAGCTGTTAAGATCTTTTCTGCACTTTCAAGCGTTTCTTCCAAAGTAGAATAAACTTCAGGTAAGTTAAATTTGGTTTGATTTGTCATGATTTGAGTTTCCACTCAGTCCCATCACTAGAATCATTTATTTCAACTCCCAGCTCAAGTAATTTATATCTGATGGCATCAGCTGTCTCAAAATCTTTATTATTTTTTGCTTCCGATCTTTTTAAAACCATATCATTAATTTTATTTTTGAATTCTTCAGAAATCTCATTAAAAGTTTCATCTTCTAAAATTCCTAAGACTGAACTAATTAAGCTAAGTCTGCTTTTTATATTCTCTTTTTCACTATTAGAGGAATTGTATTCTTTTACAATATTATTTAACTCGGTTATTAATCCAGGAGTATTCAGATCATCCATTAGAATTGATATAGCATCTAAATTATTTTCGTTTTTATCAGAAATAGTTACGTCATTTAAGTCATCTTTAATTTCATATAACTTATTAATTAATTTATTTGCTTGGTGAATAACTTTTTCATTCCAATCTAGTCCTTGTCTATAATGTGAGGACAATAAAGCAAGTCTTATTACTTCACCGTGATAATTTTCAGCTAAATCCTTTACTAAAATTATATTTCCCAAAGATTTAGCCATTTTTTCACCATTAATTGTTACAAAACCATTATGCATCCAATACTTTGCATAAGAATCAGGCTCATCAATACTGGCCGATGTACAACAACTTTGAGCAATTTCATTTTCATGATGAGGAAAGATCAGATCTCGTCCCCCTCCGTGGATATCAAATGGAAGTCCCAAAGTTTTTTTAGACATTGCAGAGCACTCAGTGTGCCAACCAGGTCTTCCAATTCCCCAAGGCGATTCCCAACCAGGCTGCTCATCAGTACTAGGTTTCCATAATACGAAGTCAGCAGGATCTTTCTTAAAAGGCGCAACCTCTACCCGACTTCCAGCGATTTGCTCATCCCTATTTCTTTTAGAAAGCTTTCCATAATTTTGATATGTTGGCACGTGAAAAAGCACATGTCCTTCTTTTTCATAAGCAAAATCCTTTTTAATTAGCTCAACTATGAGTTCAATCATTTCTGGTATGTACTCAGTAGCTTTTGGTTGAATATCCGGAGCTAAAACATTGAGTTTTAACATATCATCGTTATAAATCTTTGTGTATTTTTCAGTGATAGATGTTATCTCAACGTTTTGTTCCATAGCAGCTTCTATTATCTTGTCGTCGATATCAGTAATGTTGGAAACGTATGTGACCTTTGGATAAATTACTCTAAGAGTTCTAACTAAAGTATCAAAGACAACAGCCATCCTAGCATTACCAATATGTGCATAGTTATATACGGTTGGTCCGCATGCATAAATTTTTAAATGTTTTGGATCAATTGCCTCTAATCTTTCTTTGTTCCCACTTAAAGTATTAAACAATTGAAATGGTTGTTCGCTGCTCATAATTTATTCTAAATCAATTATCTTTAAATCTCTTAATGCATTTAACAAAGGTAATAATGGCATTCCTCTTACAGTATGTGATGAGCCATTTACATAAGAAAAAAGG
>CENJ01171622.1_pt1 | contig 24949 bp, 30 predicted proteins | sample 356161 | NCBI WGS metagenome assembly CENJ01 (sample SAMEA2619531, study PRJEB7988) | marine metagenome | biome: marine biome (ENVO:00000447); feature: surface water layer (ENVO:00002042); material: "saline water (ENVO:00002010), including plankton (ENVO:xxxxxxxx)" | depth 5 m | reverse complement strand
GGTTTTCATCCTGGAAAGAGGGGTTCGACTCCCCTACGGGCTACAAGATTTAAAAAAAGTATATGGCAAATCATAAATCCGCATTAAAAAGAATTCGCTCTAACGACAAGAAGCGTTTACGAAATAGGTTTCAACACAAAACAACTCGTAACGCTATCCGCAAGTTGAGAGGTACTACCAGCAAAAAAGAAGCTCAAAAACAGTTTCCTGATGTTGTTTCAATGGTAGATAAATTGGCTAAGAAAAATATTATTCATGCCAATAAGGCTGCTAATATAAAGTCTAAGCTAGCTAGCTTCGTAGCTTCGCTGTAATCAAACAAACAAATGAAGTGAAGAGCTTTCCTTTTGGAAAGCTTTTTTTTTACTAGGAATTCATTGAGATTAGGAATTCCTCATTGTTTTTGGTTTTGATAAAACGGTTATTGATAAATTCCATTGCTTCAACAGGGTTCATGTCTGCTAGATACTTTCTCATAATCCACATACGCTGAATAGTGTTCTCATCCAATAACATATCATCTCTTCGAGTACTGGATGAAATCAGGTCAATAGCAGGAAAAATTCTTCTGTTTGCAATTCTTCTGTCCAACTGAAGTTCCATATTTCCAGTTCCTTTAAACTCTTCAAAGATTACTTCATCCATTTTTGAACCGGTTTCTGTAAGCGCGGTTGCAATAATAGAAAGTGATCCACCGCCCTCAATATTTCGAGCTGCTCCAAAAAATCTTTTTGGTTTGTGAAGTGCATTGGCATCTACACCACCACTAAGGATTTTCCCTGAAGCTGGCTGAACGGTATTGTATGCTCTAGCTAAACGAGTGATTGAATCAAGTAGTATGACAACATCATGGCCGCATTCTACCATTCTCTTTGCTTTTTCCAAAACAATGTTGGCTACTTTTACGTGTCGGTCTGCTGGCTCGTCAAAGGTTGAAGCAACAACTTCCCCATCAACATTTCGCTGCATGTCTGTCACCTCCTCAGGTCTTTCATCAATCAAAAGGATTAATTGATATACTTCTGGATGATTGGCAGCAATTGCATTGGCAATGTCCTTGAGCAACATTGTTTTACCGGTTTTTGGCTGTGAGACGATCATTCCCCTCTGACCTTTACCCAATGGTGAAAATAAATCGATAATTCTGGTTGAAACCGTATTCTGCTTTTCAGCGATATTAAATTTTTCTTGGGGAAATAGTGGAGTGAGATGCTCAAATGAAACCCTATCCCTTACTACTTTTGGGTCTAAGCCATTGATTTTATTAACCTTAATAAGAGGGAAGTATTTTTCTCCTTCTTTTGGTGGTCTTACTGTTCCCAAAACAGTATCTCCAGTTTTTAACCCAAATAATCTTATCTGGGATTGAGAAACATAAACATCATCTGGGGAGGATAGGTAGTTAAAGTCTGATGAGCGAAGAAAACCATAACCCTCAGGCATCATTTCAAGAACACCTTCGGTATCGATAATTCCTTGAAATTCAAAATCTGGTTCCCGGTATCGGTTTCTATTATCCCTATTATGATTTACTTCTTGGTGGTCTTTTTTCCTTTTTTGATTGTTGAATTTGCCGTTCTGCTTATTGTCGTGCTTGTGGTGATTATTTTCCTTAGGGTCTTTTTTATTCTCTACCTTTTGCTCTGAATTGTTATTTTCTTTAGAGGGTTGATTTTGATTGTTGTCAACCTTCTTTTTTTCAACTGTTGACGCAATCTTTATCTCTGGTTTTGCTGGTTCTGCCTCAACAGGTGTAGCTGCAACAGTATCTATGATCTGATAAATCAGTTCTAATTTTTTTAGTCCAGCAATTCTTTTGACGTTCAATTTTTTTGCAATCTCTTGCAATTCAGGTAGTTTTTTGCTTTTAAGCGTTGCTATTTCGTACATTCGAAGAGGTGATGATAAAAAAGTGTGTAAACAAAAATATAATGATAAGTGAAGGATGAGGATTACATCCCTTCCGCAGCAATATTACAAATTTTATTTATAATTTAACTTTTTTTAAAAAAAAACTTAAAGTAAACGGAGCTTCCCATGATTCAGCGTATTCAAACAATTTATCTTTTACTAGTTGCCCTTTTTTGTGGGTTAAGTTATTTTATATTCCCAAAACTTACCCAAACTATTTTTGATTCTTTATTAATAGAAAACATGGTTATCTCTTATTTGACTTTGGCTTTCATGGTAAGTATGTTAACTGTTTTTTTATTTAAAAATAGAAAGTTACAGTTGCGTTGCAATAAACTAAACCTTTTAATTCATTCCATTTTTTTAGCAGGACTGATTTATCTTATGTCACAGGATCAATTGGAAGGAGAAACTTTTAAATGGTTTGTGCTCCCAATTATCTCTATAATATCAATTCTTATGGCTTCACGGAGCATTAACAAAGATGAAGAATTGATCAGGTCTGTTGATCGTTTGAGGTGAGTTTTCCACGCTCCCCGAGTTCTATAACTTCTAAACCGTCAATTTTTTGTTTATCAATCGTAAACCTGAGTAGGGTTTTGATCTTATGAAACCCCTGAACACCACATGCACCAGGATTCATATGTAGCAAGTTCATCTTTTTATCTTGGATAACTTTTAATATATGTGAATGCCCGCAAATATAAAGTTGTGGTTTTTCCTCAAAAAGTATTTTTTTTACCCTTGTATTGTATCTGCCTGGATAGCCACCAATATGAGTAATAAATACTTTAACACCCTCACAATGGAAGACTAAATTCTCATTAAACTGTGATCTCAAGGCGTGCCCATCGATATTCCCATACACTGCCTTGACGGGTTTAAGTTTAGATAACGCATCAGTTACCCGAACTGTACCAATATCTCCCGCATGCCATACCTCATCCGCCCAATCAACATATTTAATGATTTTCTGGTCTAAATGACCGTGAGTGTCCGACATTAAAAGGATTTTTTTCAAAGGATTTATCTTGAAACTTATATCAAAGATATTTTAAAAATTTGACCTGATTGACCTGAGTAATAATGACAATCAAAAGCAATATCTTTGTTGGACAAAAAAATGAAAACTCAACGTTATTTTATTGAATTTTCCTATGACGGTTCAGCCTATCACGGCTGGCAGCGGCAACCCAATGCGTCTAGTGTTCAAGAGGTTCTTGAAGAATCATTGCGGAAAATACTAAATCAGGAAATATCAATTACAGGTGCTGGAAGAACAGACACTGGAGTTCATGCAAAGCAAATGTTTGCTCACTTTGATGCTTATATGGATGAAGAAAAATATAACGAGTTGGTTTTTTTGCTTAATAGCTATCTGCCTTTAGCCATTAATATCATTGCATTAAAAGCGGTCAAAAAAGATGCTCACGCGCGATTCGATGCCATTGATCGGTCCTATGAATACTACATTTCGACCGTAAAAGATCCCTTCAATCACCCTTATCACTATTATTTAAAAAAAGCGCCTGATCTTGCTTTGATGAACGAAGCGGCTAAAATTTTACTAGACTATAAAGATTTTCAATGCTTTTCAAGGACAAATACCGATGTAAAAACTTTTCTTTGTAATATTAAGTGTGCATCATGGCAATTACAGAAAAATCAAATGGTTTTTTCCATTACTGCCAATCGCTTTTTGAGAAACATGGTACGAGCAATTGTGGGAACATTATTAGAAATTGGTTTAGAAAAGAGACCACTTGAAGATTTAAAGCTGGTTATAGAGAGTAAAGACAGGAGTAGCGCAGGCTTTTCTGTACCTGCCAAGGGACTTTTTCTGACCCATATAAGCTACCCTAATGACATTTATACTAAATGATGGAAAAGCAAAAGGGAAACATATTTGATCTCAGGTTGTTTTCAAAACTGATGGTTTACGTAAAACCTTACAAAAAATTCTACTATTTTGTAATGTTAGCGGCCATTTTGGTCTCGGGATTTTCAGCTTTGACCCCCTATTTACTTAAGGTTGCAGTTGATGATTATATTAGAATAAAGGACTACAATGGGATGGTTTTTATCATTTCAATGATGCTCATCACTTTGATGGCTGAGGTTGTTTTTCAATTCTTATTTGTCTATTTCGCCAACTGGTTAGGTCAAAATGTCATTAGAGACTTGAGAGTATTTTTGTACCAAAAAATAATAAGCTTTAAAATGGCTTATTTCGACAAATCCGCTGTTGGTCGTTTGGTAACAAGAGCTGTAAATGATATTGAAACCATCGCAAGTATTTTTTCTCAGGGTTTATTTATGATTATCGCTGATTTATTAAAAATGGCTGTGGTAACCTTAATCATGCTTTTCATCAACTGGAAACTTTCATTAATAGTGTTTTCTATTCTTCCCTTGATCGTGTATGCCACTCGACTTTTTCAAAAATCAATGAAGACAGCATTTGAGGAAGTTAGACTCCAAGTTGCCAATCTAAATTCATTCATTCAGGAACGACTGACAGGAATGCAAATCGTTCAACTGTTTCACCGTGAAAAAATCGAATACCAAAACTTTATAGCCATCAATGAAAAACATAAAAAAGCATGGTTGAAGACAGTTTGGTACAATTCAATTTTCTTTCCAGTAGCAGAAATTGCCTCATCAATTACCCTTGGGCTATTGGTTTGGTTTGGCGGTCTTAATGTAGCAGTAGGAGGAACGATTTCTCTAGGAACCATTTTTCTGTTCATTCAAATGTCTCAGATGTTATTTCGTCCTTTACGTCATATTGCTGATAAATTCAATACGCTACAGATGGGAATGGTCGCGGCTGAACGTATTTTTAAAATCACTGCAACTGACAGTAAAATTAACGACTCAGGCACTGAAAACCCCAAGAATATTCAAGGCAAAATTTCAATTAAAAACCTGAGGTTTTCCTATTTGAAGGGGGAGGAAGTTATTAATGGTATCAATCTCGAAATCCAACCTGGTGAAAAAATTGCCATTGTCGGGGCTACGGGAGCAGGAAAATCAACCTTAATCAACTTATTATCTCGTTTTTATGAATATGATGCTGGAGAAATATGTTTGGATGATAAACCTATTCGAGATTTCACCCTGAAATCGTTAAGAAGTCATGTGGGTATCGTTTTACAGGATGTTTTTCTTTTTGCGGACACGATTTATAATAATATAACATTAAACAACCCTGAAGTCTCCGAGGAGTTAGTTTATAATGTAGCTAGAGAGATCGGTGTACATGAATTTATTGAATCTCTTCCCGGTGGTTACCAATATAACGTGAAAGAACGAGGGGTTATGCTTTCTTCTGGTCAGCGGCAATTGATTGCATTCCTAAGGGTTTATATTTCCAACCCTAGCGTGCTTGTTTTGGATGAGGCAACCTCCTCTATAGATTCTCATTCGGAAGAGCTTATAAAAAATGCCACAAATAAAATTACTAAGAACAAGACATCAATTATTATTGCACATCGTTTATCAACGATCAAAAATGCAGATCGAATTGTGGTTATGGATGGCGGGAAAATTGTTGAAATAGGCTCACATAAAGAATTACTGGCTATCAAAGAAGGCTTTTATACACAGTTGTATAAAATTCAGTTTTTAGAAACGGCAGTTGCTTAAATAGAAAGGTCTTCGGTCAGAAGTCTTCTTAAATCCTCTAAATTTTTAAACTTGCTAAACTGCCCATCTTTGACATAGGATATTTTTCCAGTTTGTTCAGAAATGACTAAAACTAAAGCATCGGTTTTTTCGCTAATTCCAACAGCTGCTCGATGTCTCAGCCCAAATCTTGCAGGAATAGTTGTCGAATCTGAAACGGGTAAAACCACTCTTGTCGCTTTGATAAAGTTGTTTTTTACGATAATGGCACCATCGTGAAGCGGACTATTTTTAAAAAAAATGGTTTCTAGAATTTGAGCACTCAACTCTATGTTAGCTTCATCTCCTGTGCTGGTGAGAAAATCCAAACTATTTTCTTTTTCCAAAACGATGATTGCACCGGTTTTTTCAGCTGCCATTTTTTCACAAGCACTAAGTAAGGCAGTCAAATCCACCTTTAGGGTGTCTTGGTCTTGATTTAAAAATTTGAAATATCGAATGACATTTCTACGTGAAGCAAAATTAGAGGAGCCAATAAGTAGGAGGAATTTTCGAATTTCTTGCTGAAACACTACGATCAAAGCAAAGAAACCAACGCTGATAAACTTCCCAAGGATGTTACTTAAAACATCCAAATTAATAATGTCAGTTATTTTCCAAATCAAATAAAAAATAACAATCCCAATAAAAATATTTATAGCTACCGTTCCTTTAACCAGCCTGTAAGCATAAAACAAAAGCAATGCGACCAATAAGATATCGACAATATCAATAAAAGAAATTTCTAAAAAACTGAATTGATCCAAAGAGCGCGTTTTTTGTAAAATTAAAAAACTATCCAAGCGCCTGCAACAATTCTATACATTCTTTGGCTTGCCTCACATCGTGAACCCTCAAAATATGAGCGCCTTTTTGCAATGCAGCCGTATGAAGTACTGTTGACCCATTAAGTGCTTCGTCTGGGCTAACACCTAGTTTTTTGTAAATCATAGACTTTCTTGACAGTCCGATGAGTAATGGTAATTTGAGATGGTGAAACAATTCCAAGTTCTTTAATATGTCGTAGTTGTGATCAATAGTTTTGCCAAAACCAAACCCAGGGTCAATAATTACATCGTTTATTCCGGCTTTGTATGCCATTTGAATTCGCTCAGAAAAATAATATAAAACCTCTTTAACTACATTATCGTAGTGGGGATGCTTTTGCATATTTTCAGGAGTTCCAGCAATATGCATCAATACATAAGGAACATCATATTTCCCTACTGTTTCCATTAATTTATGATCAAATTGCCCCCCAAAAATATCATTTATCATTGAAGCACCTCGATCTAAAGTAGCGTTAGCTATTGAAGCGCGATAAGTGTCTATCGAAAAGTGCGTACTTGGAAAGGTAATAATGAGCTTTTCTAAAACAGGGAGTAATCTTTTTTTCTCCTCATCCTCAGAAACTTGTTCAGCTCCAGGTTTTGTACTACAAGCACCCAGGTCAATAAAATATGCGCCTGCATTAATCATTTTTTCTGTTTGTTTCAACGCTTGGTCAATATCATTGTATTTTCCCCCGTCAAAAAAGGAGTCGGGTGTGAGATTAAGTATTCCCATTATTTTAGGTTTACTTAAGTCGATGAGTTCTCCTTTGATATTTATTGTCATGTTATTTATAATAGTTTGATAACTTTACTTATTTACCTTTATGAAGTGAAAAAATTTATCGAAATTTACACCAAATTTTACAAAATAGATGGTATCTACCCAACTTCAATACCAGCTGGTAATGAAAAACTGCAAATCACTTTTTAAAAAAAAGATGCAGGATTATGGTAGTGCTTGGCGGATTCTGCGATTGCCTTCTCTTACAGACCAGATTTTTATAAAAGCCCAAAGAATAAGAGGTTTACAGACCAACACTACCCGAAAGGTGGATGAAGGTGAAATCCCTGAATTTATAGGTATAATCAATTACTCGATTATGGCGCTAATTCAAATTGAGTTAGGAGTATCCGAAAATCCTGATTTAGATACAGCCCAAGCTTTGATTAATTATGAAAAACAGGAGAAAATTATTTTTGAATTAATGATGGCTAAGAATCACGACTATGGTGAAGCTTGGCGTGATATGCGAGTCAGTTCTCTGACTGATTTAATACTCCAAAAACTCATGCGTGTCAAACAAATCGAAGGGAATTCTGGCAAAACGATTGTGAGTGAGGGAATTGATGCCAATTATCAGGACATTGTTAACTATGCTGTTTTTGCGCTAATTCACCTTAACGCTTTTGAAGAGTAAATGGCAGCATCAATTCTTTCAAAACTCTTTTATTGCATTTTGACACTTTTTGGTGTGGTTTCAATCGTCTTTCTCCTATTCAATGTATTACCGGGTGATCCAGCTCAAATGATGGTCGACCAGCAGGAGGACAGTGAACAATTGGCTCAAGTTAGAAAGAAATACGGCTTTGATTTACCGATTTCAAAGCAATACTTACTTTACTTGAACGATTTGTCTCCGCTATCCATTCATTCAAAAAACGCAGAGCATTTATCTTATTTTTCGAATAAAAAATATTCAGGATTTTCGTTGGTTCAGACCTCAAACTATGTTTTTGCCTTTAAGCTCCCATATTTAAGAACCTCTTTTCAAAAGCGAGGAAAAAAGGTATCTCAGGTTATTGTTGAAACGCTTCCCAATACGGTTCTTCTAGCAGTAGCATCAATTTGCATAGCCATAATAATAGGAATGCTACTTGGGGTTATAGCTACTTTGTTCAGTAATACCTGGATTGACCGTTGGCTCCAATTGATAAGCACATTAGGAATGAGTGTGCCTTCTTTTTTTAGCGCGATACTATTTTCTTGGTTTTTTGGATTTTTGTACCACCAAACAACAGGTTTGAATATGACTGGAAGTTTGTATGAAATGGATGATTTTGGTGAAGGACGGGTTTTAATGCTAAAAAACCTTATCCTACCTGCTGTAGTACTGGGAATTCGTCCTATTGCAGTTATTATTCAGCTGATGCGAAGTAGTCTTTTGGAAGTTCTCTCGCAGGATTATATCAGAACTGCTTATGCAAAGGGTTTATCAAAATCCCAAGTAATTTACAAGCACGGAATCAAAAATGCTTTAAACCCAGTAGTCACAGCAATTTCTGGATGGTTCGCCTCCATGCTGGCTGGTGCAGTTTTTGTTGAATATATTTTTGGTTGGAAAGGGATGGGAAAAGAAATTGTTACTGCCCTAAATACCCTTGATATTCCTGTGATTACTGGAATTGTACTTACCATCTCAGCTTTATTTATTACCATCAACCTATTCGTTGATTTTATCTATACCCAACTTGACCCACAAGTCAAACTATATTAATTAATTTATACTATGAGAAAAAAAATTGTTGCCGGAAATTGGAAAATGAATAACAACAAAAGAGAAACAGCTGATCTGATTCAATCCTTAAAATCCCTTTCATTTTCCTCAGAAGTGAGGGTTATGATTGCCCCTGCTTTTACTCACTTGGTTCAGGCAGAGGAGATGACTCAAGGCAGTCGATTAGAAGTCGCTGCCCAAAATATGAATGCTGCTGAGTCAGGTGCTTTTACAGGAGAAGTCTCTGCAAGCATGCTCCAAAGTATTGGGGTTAAAAAAGTAATTCTAGGTCATTCTGAACGCCGTGCTTACTTCAACGAGTCCGATGCTTCATTGAAAGATAAAGTTGCCATGGCCCTGTCTTATGATATGGAGATTATTTTTTGTTTTGGTGAGGAATTGGCGCAAAGAAAAGACAACACACATTTTGATGTTGTAAAATCTCAATTGTCCGCTGCGCTATTTGAGTTAAGCCCCAGTGCTTGGTCAAAAATAATATTGGCCTATGAACCCGTTTGGGCAATTGGTACAGGAGAAACCGCAAGTCCAGAGCAGGCTCAGGAAATGCATGCTTATATAAGGGCGCTAATTGCAGAACAGTATGACCAAACATTAGCAGATGCTGTATCTATTCTTTATGGAGGTAGTGTAAAACCTGCGAATGCTTCAGCCATCTTTTCACAAACTGATGTAGATGGAGGTCTAATTGGTGGTGCAGCACTGAAAGCAGACGACTTTTCTGCTATTGTTCAATCCGCTTAATGTCATTTGTCTACTTAGAAATAGACGTTTCAATTTTACCAATCCAACCATGGAGGTCGATTATGATTGCCCAAATGGGCGAAATCGATTTTGAAAGTTTTGTGGATACTGAAAAAGGGTTTAAGGCATATTTACCGGAGCAGAACTTTTCTAAAGAAGATTTTGAAGGCCTTCCGGTTTTTTCTCAACAGCATCTAAGTATTAAATGGTTCATTAAAACAATTCCGCCACAAAACTGGAACGCAAGTTGGGAAAAAGACTTTAAGCCCATTAGAGTCAGTGAAGATTGTTTGGTACGAGCCACTTTTCATCCTTATCAAGGAGTAAAATACGAACTGATAATCACCCCAAAAATGAGTTTTGGGACTGGTCACCATGAAACAACACAATTGATGCTACTTCATTTACTGGAATTAGATTGTAAAGGGAAGAAGTTTTTGGATATGGGAACGGGGACAGGTGTTTTGGCTATTATGGCTGAAAAAAAAGGAGCCAGGTCTGTTCATGCTATTGACATTGATCCTTGGTGTGTAGAAAATGCGCATGAAAATGTTTCACTTAATAGCTGTCGAAATATTACTGTCGAATTAAACAGTCAAGCCCCTAATGTTGGCACTTATGATATTATTTTGGCAAACATCAACCGAAATATTTTACTCGAACAGCTACCAATATATGCCGATAGGACAAGTGAGGGCGGTAGCTTGTTGATGAGTGGTTTTTATGTTGATGATTTGGTTAAAATTCAAAATCGATGTGAAGATATTGGCTTTGAATTTATTCGTAAATTTATTAGAAAAGATTGGATTGCATTAGAATTTACAAAGAGATGAGTACTGAAAAGCCACAAATTGAGAAAGAAAGTGAAGTAGATGTTCTTACCGAAGCTCAACGAGAACATGAGATCATTCTCTACAATGACGATGTCAATACTTTTGATCACGTAATTAAAACCCTTGTTGCCTACTGCGATCATACATACGAACAAGCAGAACAATGTGCCTACATCGTGCATTTCTCAGGAAAATGTGTTGTAAAAACAGGTTCTTATGATGAATTAGAGCCCATTTGTCTTAAACTTTTAGACGCTAACCTTTCGGCTGAGATTCATTAAAATATTTTTGTTTAAATATTTTCTATTTTTTTATAACAAAATAATGTCCGAAATTTGTAATATGAAAAGCTTAACTTTTTTAGTCTCGTTTCTTTTTTTTGTTAACACTACTTTTTGCCAAAATGATAATGCTATGGAGAAAACTATTTACCAATTTAAGGTTAAAGACATCGATGAGAATACATTTGATTTCGAATCTTTGAAAGGAAAAAAAATCATGATTGTCAATACGGCATCAAAATGCGGTCTTACTCCCCAATACAAGGAACTTCAAAAACTCTATGATCGATACAAATCATCAGGTTTTGTAATTGTTGGCTTCCCTGCCAATAATTTTTTGTGGCAAGAGCCTGGATCGAATAAACAAATCGCCGATTTTTGCGAAAAAAATTATGGTGTTACTTTCCCCATGATGGCTAAAATTTCAGTGAAGGGTAGTGATATGCATGCGATTTATAAATTTCTTACACAAGCCTCTAAAAATGGATATAAAAGTTCCAATGTTTCATGGAATTTCCAAAAATATCTTATCGGTAGAGATGGTAGGCTAGAAAAAATTATCGCTCCCAGAACATCTCCAATGAGCCAAGAAGTATTGAGTTGGGTGACCGAGGAGATAATGGCAGTTAACTAAAACATGAAATTAGATATTCTAGCTTTTGGTGCCCATCCCGATGATGTTGAACTCGGTTGTAGTGGCACTATTTCAAAGGCTGTTGCTTCGGGGAAAAATGTTGGTATTGTTGATTTGACAATCGGCGAAATGGGAACCCGAGGTACGATAGAGACAAGGGCAAAAGAAGCGGATGCTTCTGCGAAACTTCTGGGCGTAGCTTTTAGAGAGAACATGAATTTTAAAGATGCTTTTATTTTTAATGATGAATATCATCAAAGAAAAGTGATTAGCGTAATCAGAAAATATGCACCGGAGGTCGTTTTATGTAATGCGGTCAGCGACCGACATACGGATCATGCTAAGGCAGCTGAGTTGGTTAGTCACGCCTGTTTTTTGAGTGGTTTACAAAAGATAGAAACTTTGGATGACAATGGTGCCTTACAAGAAGCCTTTCGTCCCCATCATGTTTTTCACTACATTCAATGGGATGACTTAACACCTGACATTGTAATTAATATTACAGGTCATTTAGATAAAAAAATGGCTGCAATTAAAACTTTTAAGAGTCAGTTTTACGATCCCCAATCCAATGAAAGAGATACCCCAATTAGTTCACTAAATTTTCTTGAAAGTGTTGCTAGCCGTGCAAAAAATATGGGGCGATTAATCAATAAAGAGGCCGGAGAAGGCTTTACCACTGAACGTTTGCTTGCTCTAGAAAATTTTGATGCCTTACTTTAATTTTTATTAAAAAATCCTAAATTTGCAACCTTAAATGGTGGTTGTAGCTCAGCTGGTTAGAGCGCTAGATTGTGGTTCTAGAGGTCGCCGGTTCGAAACCGGTCTTCCACCCAACAAAAAAGGGTCTCTGATAGTGACCCTTTTTTTAATTTTGTAATTTTAAATAATGAAAAATTTTCTAAAAACTTTAGGTATTATAATGATGGTGTTAGGAACCTATATTTTTGTGTTCGAAATAGTCAATGCTGGTGGAATACAAATTATGTTAGGTGCTGCTATCGGTGGAATGGGTTATATTTTCTTCCGGAGAGCAAGATCAATGCAGGATTAATTTATTGATTATAAAGAAATTCCAAATCCAAAATTCGCAACCAACATACCACTATCCGTAATCCCAGGTAAATCGGGAATATCTTCTATAACTTCTTCTTTATATGACGTGCTGCCTTTATCAGTAGCTTCAAATTTTACTGTCTGAGGAAGTTCTCCAAACCCGTATCCAACTTCTATTCTAAAATATATTGTTCCACCAGTTTTGATTCCTAATTTCAAGTTGGTCGTATTTAGTGAAACCGCTCCAATCCCTATACCGATTCTTCCATTATCTAATTCGATATCGTCATATTCTCCTTTTATTTCAAGATTTGAGAACCCTAATCCAGCATAAAGTCCTTTTCCTTTGTTGTTAAAATAATAGGAAATTCCAAATTCTGTGAATTTTAAACCAACACCCACTTCATCCATATTTAAATCTATTTTTGAGTAATCTACATAAGGGGCAAAATGATTATTTAGGATAGGGAGGGTGTACTGAACTCCAATTGAGACTGTGTTAGGAATGCCAATTTTAACTCCGACTGAGAAACTTTTGATATTATTGAATGTATTGCTTTGAAGTTGGTTGTCAGCAGTTTCTTCAGTTGTTTCCTCCACCGGGTTATTATCGTCATCAAGGATATTAGTGGATTGAGATTGAGAATAGTGACTAAAAATAAGGCACAAGATGGTTGGGAAAGTGGCTATAAATTTTTTCATGTTATAAGATTTGGACGATTAAATTTATTTATTTGAGTTTGATTCTTTCTTTTCTGTTTGCCAGCTCCCAGAGGGTGTAAAATATGAGCTTGGTTCTTTTTTCGAGTAACGGAAAGATGATCTTATCTACTGTATCACTAGGCTTGTGATAATCCGCATGGGTTCCATTAAAATAAAAGATAATAGGAATATTGTTTTTAGCAAAGTTGTAGTGGTCACTTCGAAAATAAAAACGGTTGGGATCATTTTCAGCATTAAAGGTATAGTCTAATTTCAGCTGGGTGTATTTATTATTGGTTGCTTCAGATATATTGTGCAGCTCTTGGCTTAGTCGGTCAGCACCGATGAGGTAAATGTAATTTGGGTCTTTATCTGTTCTTTTGGGATCCGTTCTACCAATCATGTCAATATTTAGATTAGCAACAGTATTTTCCAATGGATAGAGTGGATTTTCTACATAATATTTAGAACCCAATAATCCTTTTTCTTCGGCACTTACATGTAAAAATAATATTGATCTTTTGGGGCCATACCCTTGATCAGCTGCGTTTTTGAAAGCTTCAGCTATTTCAAGCATGGCAACAGTTCCCGATCCATCATCATCTGCTCCATTGTTGATTTCTCCATCATGTGTTCCAATATGGTCTAGGTGAGAGGTAATTACAATCAATTCCTCTGGTTTTTCAGTGCCTGGAATTATTGCCACTACATTTTCAGTTGCAATAGTTGTCCCCTTAATTTTGAGCTCCATTTTTTGAAAATAAGAATTATCAGTGCCAGCTGCTGGCTGAATTCCATTTTCTATATAATAATCTCTGAGGAAATCGACAGCCAGTTTTTGACCCTTAGTTCCGGCTTCTCTTCCTGCAAAAAAATCAGAAGCGTAAACGTAAAGCAATTCTTTTAGCTCTTTGTCTGTAATCGTTTGTGCATAATCTGTAATAGGTTGAGCCTGAGCGGTCACCCATGAGGTAGCGCACAAAATGGAAACTAGTAGGAATTTTGTCATGTTTTAGTCTTTTCTTTTTGGATAATCTGGTGGTTTATGCCATCCCAAAGTGCAATGCGTCTTTGAAGGGCTTCTTGAGCAGCGGTAATCGCTTCATCCCATTTAATGGGGTCTGTACCACATAGATTTTTGATCATCTCGAGTGCCATTGGACCGTGGGTATCACCATCAACCTCAATATGACGTTCAAAATAATAGATAATTTGATCAATCTTATGGTCATTGTCATGATTCATTTTTCTGATCATTGAAATAAACATATCGGGGATCAAATCCTCTCTTCCAAAAGTAAAAACTGCAGCGATTTTGTGTGTTTTACCTTCCTCAATAATGTGGAAAGTAAAGCGTAAGAAATCGGCTACATGATCAGGTAAGTTGGCTTGATTTATGGCATTAAAAATATTTTCACCCTTTTTTAGGCTGCTGAGCATTTCCTCAATCCCGTCAGTGCTAGCATTAATTTGCTTCATGGCGTTGAGGTACATTTCAAAATGGCTTACTGGGGTGCCATTTTTATCAACATCTGTTTCTTCTCCCCAGACAATCTCATTAATCAATCGCGCAGCAGTGTTATTTGCTGGTGGTTGCCAGGGTAGGGAAGTGGTAGTCAAATCTAATTGGAGTTTTTTCACCAATGACATAAAATCCCATACGGCATATACATGAGATTCCATAAAACGCTGAAAATCCGTGATGGATTCAATGTTTTGGTATATTGGGTGTTGAATAAGTTGTTTTTTAAATGGGGCTAACTGATCTGTCAAACGTGCTATCATAATCTCTTCATCTACAATTTGTGCAAAGATAATTAATAAATGAGAAAATTAGATTCTTAAATTTACATTAATGGATGACGTCAAAATTATTGAATGCCCCAGGGATGCTATGCAAGGTGTCAAATCGTGGATTCCAACTAAAGACAAAATTGGTTACCTACAAAGTTTATTAAAAGTAGGTTTCAATACTTTGGACTGTGGTAGCTTTGTATCTCCTAAGGTGATTCCTCAGCTAAGGGATACTGGAGCAGTCATTAATGCACTCGATCTGAGTGAAACCAAGACCAAATTACTGGTGATTGTTGCCAATCAAAGAGGGGCTGAGATGGCTTGTGAATATGAACAAATTGACTATTTGGGCTTCCCTTTTTCTATTTCTGAGAATTTTCAAATGAGAAACACCAATAAAACGATTGAAGAGTCGCTTGATGCAGTAACTTGGATAGCGGATAAGGCGAGCCGATCAAATAAAGAACTGGTTGTCTATCTATCGATGGGTTTTGGTAATCCTTATGGAGACCCATGGAGCCCTGAAATTGTTGCCCATTGGTGTGAAAAATTAAGTCAACTTGGCGTAAAAACAATTTCTTTATCTGATACAGTAGGTGCAGCAAAAACTGAAGATATTGCTTCAATTTTCTCCACACTGATCCCCGAATTTAAACCTATTGATTTCGGTGCTCATTTCCACACGACATTGCATAACTGGTCCAATAAGATAGATGCAGCCTATAAATCTGGATGTAGAAGTTTTGATAGCGTGATTAAAGGTTTTGGGGGCTGTCCAATGGCTAACAGTAACTTAGTAGGGAACATGCCTACTGAAAAACTGCTCTCTTATTTTGCCGAAAACAGGGTGCCTCACAAGTTAAACCTACTGCATTTTGAATCGGCTGTTAATTACTCTGCAAAAATTTTCAAATAACTCCCATCTTACTTTTTATTTTCAATTTTTTAGATTAATATTGCTTCTTATTTATAATAAGTCTAATTAAAAACAATCATATTGAAAAATACATTTTCACTAATTGCAATATTATTTTTGGTGAGTTTTAAATCTTACGGACAGTACGTTGTCGATAGCTTGGGACAAAACCTTCTTCAAATAAATGGTTACCAGAGGATTCTCCAGAATTTAGACGCAGTTCCAAATGGAATGACGTTTGGAGGTTATGGAGAGATACTTTATAACCAACCCGATACAGGCAATGGGGAAATTGATGTTCAGCGTTTAATATTACTTTTTGGATATAAGTTTGATGATCGTACTCAATTTGTTACGGAGGTCGAATACGAACATGTCAAAGAGGTTTATATTGAACAAGCTTTTGTTAATTATTCCTTGACCAACTCTTTAAACATTCGAGCAGGACTGATGTTGGTTCCGATGGGAATTATTAATGAGTATCATGAACCTACGACGTTTAATGGGGTAGAAAGACCTTCGATTGACAATAAATTAGTTCCTTCAACCTGGCGGGAGATCGGTATAGGTTTAGCTGGTCGATCAGATGTTATGTCATTTCGTTATCAGGTCTATGTTTTTAATGGTTTCCTCTCTCATAACGGAGATCAAGGTTTAATCAAAGGATCCAATGGTCTTAGATCAGGTCGACAAAAAGGGGCAGAGGTTGTAACTAAAACACCCAACTTGTCAATGAAAATCGATTATTATGGAATCAACGGTTTACGTTTAGGTTTGTCCGGTTATTTTGGGAAAACTCAGGCGGTCGATGAACTGTTGAATCAAGAGGGAAGTACCGTTGGAGTGTCAATGATTGGCCTGGATGCCCGATACAGTTTCAGGAAATTTACTGCTCGAGGGCAGTTTATTACTAGCTCTTTTGATGATACTTATCAATACAATGACCTTACTGGAAAGGATTTTGCCTCAGCTATGTCAGGCTATTATATCGAGGGGGCGTATAATTTTTTACCATTGTCAAACAGGCAAAGGTTGTTTGGTTTTGTTCGATATGAAAACTTTGATACCCATGCGACAGTGCCTGCTAACGTTGTCAGAAACAACGCCTATCATAGAAAAGAAATAACTACTGGCTTATCCTATCATTTGGCTCCTGGCGTTGTATTTAAAGCCGATTACCAATTTAAATCTACCGCTAAAACCGATACCGATTCTGGTCAATTCAATATGGGCGTTGGTGTTTGGTTTTAAACTCTTATTGTTAATTAAATTAAATCTAAATAAACTTGTTTAATTTTTTATAGTCTCATATCTTTGATGTGAATTTATATAGAACGATTCCAAATACAAATGGTAAATATCATTCTCTCTTTTGTTTGTTTTATAAATGTTTCGCTAGACTTTAGTGTAAACAAGCTCATCCAGAAAAGGATGAACAAAGAAATAGAAAGTGTTTTCTCATGCAATGACTATGAACTGAAAGATGTAACAGATTCATCAGAGTTCAAAATAGAAAACTCCAAATATCTTACTGATCACCAGCTCTATAAAATATCTAAAAATGGGGTTTTGATTGGGTTCGCTTTTTTAGGATCTGCACCGAGTAAAACAGATACTTTTGACTATCTAATTTTATTTGATGAAAATTTTATTCAGAAAAAATCAAAAATAATGGTTTATCGGGAAGACTATGGGGGCGAAATTTCAAGTAAACGATGGCTTTCTCAATTTAACAACAGCAATCTTAATTCGCGCTTTGAATACGGAGATAATATAAGTGCAATATCAGGAGCTACTATTTCCGTAAAGTCTATGACAAACTCGATAAATTATGTTTATTCCCAGCTGCAAAAAAATAGATTTAGAGTAGCTGTTAATTGAGATGTTAGATCAATTCTTAATTCAAAACTTTTCAAAGTCAATCAAGGTTTTCATTGGAGTTTTCATGGTGATGCTCTCCATTGGGTATTTTACCGGGCTTGCTTTTGTGGCCCAGACTGAATCAACTTCTGTAAAGGGAATTTCAGAAAACTATAATGGAAATGACGACCAAGAATCCCCCAAAGTTTTAAAGTTCAAAAAAAGCTCGAGAGAGATGTTGACCATTATTCATACCCATGTATTGTCCATTTCCATGATTTTCTTTATTACAGGGCTGCTTTTATGGGGTACCAGTTTATCTGTATTTTGGAAAAAAATTCTATCAATAGAACCCTTTATATCAGTTTTTGTAACATTTGGAGGGATTTATTTAGTTTGGTTGGGATTTACCTCGTTTGCTTTTTTAATCATTATTTCTGGTGTATTAATGACACTTTCTTATTTGTTGGCTACCATCTTCATTTTTATTGATCTATTTAAAAAACCCGTCAAGGGATAATGCAGATAAATTCCCTATATTTGTAGGCAATTAGTTTTTAAATTGATTGCATATGATTCCCGATAAATTTGTTGGTAAAGGACTCACTTACGACGATGTATTGTTGGTTCCTGCTTTCTCAGAAATTCTACCCAGGGAGGTTTCCATTACTTCTCGTTTTTCAAGAAATATCAGTTTAAATGTCCCCATAGTTTCAGCTGCAATGGATACAGTCACCGAAAGTAAGATGGCCATTGCCATGGCTCAAGAAGGTGGAATCGGCGTGCTACATAAAAATATGACCATTAAAGATCAGGCCAATAAGGTGAGAACCGTTAAAAGGGCTGAATCAGGAATGATTATTGATCCAGTTGTACTGACTATTGATTCATATGTCAAGGATGCCAAAGAAAATATGGCGCGCTATAAAATTGGTGGAATTCCCATTGTTGATGATAAAAACAAACTGTTGGGAATTGTCACGAATCGCGATTTGCGATTTGAAAGAAATGATTCGCGTCCCATCTCAGAAGTAATGACTTCTGAAAATCTAATCACCGTAAAAGAAGGCACTTCTTTGGAAGATGCTGAGGTTATTCTCCAAAATCATAAAATAGAAAAGCTACCCGTAATTGACAACAATAACACTTTGGTTGGGCTAATTACGTTTCGTGATATCACCAAGCATTTGGCTAAACCTAATGCGAACAAGGATGAGTATGGCAGACTTAGAGTAGCTGCAGCTGTTGGGGTAACCCATGACTTGCTAGAAAGAACGACTGCTTTGGTCAATTCCAATGTTGATGCCGTAGTGATTGATACGGCTCACGGTCATTCAAAAGGTGTGGCTGCCGCTCTAAAAAGTGTAAAGAATGCTTTTCCAGACTTAGATGTAGTTGTTGGTAACATTGCCACTGCAGATGCAGCCAAGTACCTCGCTGATCTCGGTGCAGATGCGGTGAAAGTAGGAATTGGTCCAGGATCAATTTGTACTACAAGGGTAATCGCTGGAGTGGGCTATCCTCAGCTTTCCGCAATTATAGATGTGTTTAAAGCACTCAAAGGCTCAGATATACCCATAATTGGTGATGGAGGAATTAGGTATACAGGAGATATCCCTAAAGCCATTGCTGCTGGAGCGGATGCGGTGATGTTAGGATCACTATTAGCAGGTACACAAGAATCTCCCGGTGAGACCGTTATTTTTGAAGGTAGAAAATTCAAAACTTATAGAGGAATGGGATCCGTAGAGGCCATGAAGAAGGGAAGCAAAGATCGTTATTTTCAGGATGTTGAAGATGATATCAAAAAATTAGTCCCCGAGGGAATTGTTGGGCGAGTGCCTTATAAAGGAGAGCTCAATGAAAGTATTCATCAATTTGTCGGTGGTCTCAAAGCAGGAATGGGATACTGTGGTACTAAAGACGTTAAAACCTTGCAGGAAAAAGGAAAGTTTATAACCATTACCGCTTCTGGAATTAAGGAAAGTCATCCTCACAATATCAGTATCACCAAGGAAGCACCGAATTACAGTCCTTGATTTAACGGGCGACAATTTTATGTGTAAACACCCTGTTATCTGATGTTTCTAACCTGATGATGTACATGTTCTGCTTGATTAAGTCAACGGGAAGTACTAAGTTTGAGAAATCTTGAACATTCATTTCCAAAAGAACATTCCCAATGATAGAATAAACTATTAGCCTGCCGTTAGTCTTCATACCCTGGACGATTAAAGCATTATTTTGGTAGTAGATGTTCAGTATTTCTTCTTTATCAGTGGGTTGGGTAATTTGAATTGGAGAGGTGTCAATTTGGCTAGCTTTAGAAAAAACTAGTGAAGAAATTAAAAAGCAAAAAATAAGTTTAGTAATTTTCACTGCTTTTAAATATTAATCTAATTTACAATTTATTTTAATATGTTCAAAAATATATTAACATGATATGTATATGTAAATCAATTAATTAAAAACTTTATTAAGAATAAAAAGTTTAATTGTTAATAAATCATGCAATTTTTTAAAAACTTTACGTTGTCGTTTAAAAACTCCAATGGGTATTGTTGGCAAGTTTTAAAATTTGCCATTTTTTTATCGGTTTTTACAGTTACGATCAATTGTAGTGGTATAACCAACAACACTCAAGATCGTTTGGTTGCACGTGCGGAAAACCATTTTTTATACCTTTCTGACATTGAGGATGCATTAGATTCATTTCAATCAAAAGAGGACAGTTTGGTTAAAGTCAGAAACTTCATTAACAATTGGGCTCGAAAAAAACTCATTTACGAGAAATCTCTTATCAATCTACCGGAAAGTAAAATTGCTGAACTCAATTCAATGGTTGATAATTATGAGTCCAACTTATTCAGAAATGCTTACAGGGAATTTGTCTTAAAATCTTTAATGGACACTATGGTCAACAGCCAGTTAATAACCGAGTTTTACCAGTCAAATAAACAGAATTTTAAACTCAGAGAACCCCTTCATAGGATTCGTTTTATCAGCTTTCCTTTTGACAATGTCGATCGCAAAGAAATTATCAAGCGCTTTAGACGATTTGAACCTGAGGATATAACCTTCTTAGATTCCCTTTCTTTTCAATTCTCAAGTTATTTTTTAGCAGATTCACTTTGGTTGAACCAAGTTGAGACCTTTGAAAAAGTCACTTTCTTAGACAATGACAATGCTAATAATTTTCTAAAAAAGAAAAAATATTATGAAGTTAAAGACAGTTTAGACTTATATTTGTTCGAGTTGGTGGAACGATTAGAGCGCAATGAGCTTGCACCGTTACCATACATTGAAAATACTATTCGAAGTATTGTTTTTAACAAAAAGAAAATTGAGTTTTTAAAAGTTTTCGATAATGACATCCTTGAAGATGCAATAAAAACTACAAAATTTGAAACATATTAAACTGATATCCAATTTATTATTTATAATAGGCTTAAGCTTCTCTTCAATACTTTTGGCGCAGGGAAATTCATTTAGTGGGTCTGCGCGAATCAAGGTAGACGGTGTGTCCGCTGTCGTAGGAGATTATGTAATATTGGACTCTGACATTGATAAAACGATTTTTGAAATGGAATCTCAGGGCATGTCTACAAAAAATATAAGTCGCTGTGAATTGCTCGGCAAGTTGATGGAAGATAAGCTTTATGCCCACCATGCAATCCAAGATAGTTTGGAGGTGAGAGATCAGGAAATATATGATTATGTAGATCAAAGTATTGCTTATTTCACCGAAGAGTTAGGTAGCTTAGAAAAAGTTCTCGAATTTTATAAAAAACCAGATGAACTTTCGCTCAGGGAAGATCTTTTTCAAATCAATAAAGTTCAGAAACTTTCCTCCATGATGCAATCTCAAATTGTTGATGAAGTGGAAATAACCCCTGAAGAGGTTCGCGCCTTTTTTCAGGCCATTCCAGAGAAAGATCTACCCACTTTTGGAACAGAATTGGAAATTTCTCAGATTGTTTTGGAACCGAAAGTCTCTGAGGATGAAAAAGAACGTATTATTAACCAATTGAAATCTTTTAAGGCCGATGTTCAGGAAAGAGGGATGAGTTTTGCCTCTAAGGCTATATTGTATTCTCAAGATCCAGGGTCACGCTCTAGTGGGGGCAAATATACTTTGCATCGCAAAAAGCCAAGGATGGTAAAGGAATTTAGAGATATTGCTTTTAGCATGCAAGAGGGACAAATCTCTGAGCCTTTCAAAACAGACTTTGGATGGCATATCCTTATGATTGACCGAATCAGAGGTCAAGAAGTAGATGTAAGACATATATTATTGACACCCAAAGTAGAGAAAAAACAATTGGATGAGGCTAAGAAATTGCTCGATACACTAAGAGTGAGAATTATAGACAATGAAATTTCCTTTGCAGATGCAGCATTTCAATTTTCTAGTGAGCGCGAGACCAGATTTAATGGCGGTGTGATTATTAATCCCACAACTGGCGACAAAAGATTCGAACTTACTAAGATGGATCCGGTTTTGTACAATCAAATAAGGGATTTAAAAGACGACCAAATTTCCGTTCCACTTCTAGATGAAGATCGTTCTGGTTTAAAAAAGTATAAAATTCTAAAGGTAACCAATCGTTTTGATGAGCATGAGGCAGATTATTCTCAAGACTATGTGAAAATAAAGGAACTCGCTTTAAAAGAAAAACAACTCAAAACGATTAAAAAATGGATGGAAGATAAAATCGCTTTGACCTATATCAGTCTCAACAGAGATTTTAGTGACTGTGAATTTAATAACAATTGGAAAAAGAATTAGTTCTTTTTAAAATACTTCATTGGTACCCATAGCATACCAAAACATTCTCCTCCTTCTTTTCCTAAGTGCTTATGATGTATTTTGTGAGCCCTCCTAACAGCCTTAGCATAACGATTATTTGCACTCCTGAAAAGCTTGAAACGTTGATGGATAAATATATCGTGAACAAGAAAATAGGTGAGACCGTAAATAAAAATGCCAATCCCAATTGGTAATCCGGCCCAAAAACCATACTCTCCCCATAGAATCACGAAAGATGTACTCACAACGGCATAGAAAATAAAAAACATGTCATTTCTTTCGAACCATGATTTGTGATCCTTTTTGTGGTGGTCTTTGTGAAGAACCCAAAGAAAACCGTGCATTACATATTTATGGGAGAACCAGGCCATAAACTCCATAGTAACAAACGTGACAATTAAAACCATTAACCACATTAAGTTCTCCATTAGATAAGGTTTAAATGAAATTTGACATAGGATTGTGCCAAAACACTCATTTTTTGATAGTTAGGTACTCGAATTCGGGTAGACTGAATTTTTTTTGATGGCGTACTTTTTAACTTAATGAGTAGTTTTTTATAATATTTATAAGCAGTATATACTCCTAATCGCGCACTCTCTGGGAGCATGAAAATTCCCTCTAACGCATGATTGAAGTCACTTTCTATTTCATTAATGATCTTTTCTTTGCTAATTTCATCGAAAGATGAAACGTCTAAATCAGGAAAATAAGTGCGGTCGAGGTTTTGGAAATCTGCATTTAGGTCTCTCAAGAAATTTACCTTTTGAAAGGCACTTCCCAATGACATCGCATAAGGTTTCAAATTTTCATATTCGTACGGATCACCGTCAACGAAAACTTTAAGACACATTAGCCCAACGACATCTGCTGAGCCATAAATGTATTCCTTATATTCTTCTTTTGTGTTGTACTTATATTTGTGTAGATCCATTCTCATACTTTTCAAAAAGGCATGGATCAACTCCATATCGATATGGTATTCATTAACAGTAAATTGAAATGAATTGAGGATGGGATTAAGGCTTATTTTATTGCTAATAGCGTGTTCCAAATCGTCTTCAAAGCGATTTAGTAATTCTTCTTTCTCATATTCGTGAAAAGTATCGACAATCTCATCTGCAAATCTGACGAAGCCGTAAATGTTGTAAATATGCGTCCGTATTGAACTACTTAGCAACCTTGTACCCAAAGAAAAGGAGGTGCTGTAACGTTGCGTTACAAGCTTGCTGCACTCATATGAGACAAGGTCAAAGTGATTTTTCATCGTAAATTTAGTTATACTTTGCTCAACAAGTAAAGCTAAGAAAAAACTTCGATATTAAATATAACTATACGAAAATTGAAGACTCCAAAAATTTCTGTTGAAAAGCATCAACAGTCCTAAATAAATGGATGTTTCTTGAAAGATTAGACGTATTTACGTGTATTTGTTGAGGACCTAAGATTACTAACTCGGCATTGTTTCCTTTTAGCAGCTTATTATCAAAGTCAGCCAAATAATCGTCTATTATCTCTTTGTTGGGTTCAACTGTTAGATAGGTGACAAAACAAAGGTCACTACTAAAACTCAGTAGCGTTTCCAGACTTTCAGTTTGTAGCGATTGTCCTAAAAATATGGTTTTGTATCCATGATTAAGGATATAATAATTTAAAAATAGAACTCCCAATTCATGGATTTCATCTTCTGGTAAGAACAAAACAAAAACCTTACTGTTTTGTTGAGGCATGTATTCTTTTTGCAAAAACTCAGTCTGAATGTGGATTTTTTGCTTAATCAGGTTGGTAATAAAATGTTCATGTGATGGACTGATGGCGTTTGTTTGCCATAAAATACCTAATTCGTTCATCAGTGGCATGAAAACATTGATAAAAACAAAACCGAAATCATTTTGTAAAATAATTTCCTCGTAAGTGGCATCAAAAAGAACTGAATCAAAGTTTACCATCGACAGTTTAAGTGCATTAATGGCCACTTGTTCAGAATTTGATTTTAGAGCTATTTCACGAACCATGATTGGAATTTCTTCTTGATCGAGACTAGCGATCTTTGAAATTTTAAAACCGTGATTGTAAAGGAGTGTAATGTTTAATAGTTTTTGTAGGCTGGAGAGACTGTATCTTCTTATATTAGTATCTGTTCGTTGTGGGCTTAACAAACGATATCTTTTCTCCCAAATACGGATGGTGTGTGCTTTGATCCCCGATATATTTTCGAGATCTTTAATAGAAAAGGTACTTTTAACCCTGCTCATATTGTTCAATCTTCATTACAAAAAGCTTAAACAAAGTTAGTAATAATTTATTTAATAAAACAAAAATTATTGTAAAAAGGAAGTAGTGCGCACGAGAAGACTCGAACTTCCACGGGATTTAACTCCCACCAGGCCCTCAAC
>CENJ01011490.1_pt1 | contig 24987 bp, 28 predicted proteins | sample 356161 | NCBI WGS metagenome assembly CENJ01 (sample SAMEA2619531, study PRJEB7988) | marine metagenome | biome: marine biome (ENVO:00000447); feature: surface water layer (ENVO:00002042); material: "saline water (ENVO:00002010), including plankton (ENVO:xxxxxxxx)" | depth 5 m | reverse complement strand
AAAGCTATGACCAGCCAGTTATAAGAAAATACAATGATGATGGAAGTTATGCTGGAGTCGAGTCACACTTATTACGCGTTTTTTTAATAGATGATAAAAAACTTATAAGAAATGTATACAATGTTGATTTTCTGCACCCAGATCTATTGATTAACGATATAAAAACTTTATTATTAGAAAATGAATAGTTTATTTCTACAAAATAAAATATTTAATAAATCATTTTGGCTGATATTATTTTTTTTATTCAATAATGTTTCGCTATCAAGTGAAAGTATTAATTATTCTGGACCAGGTGATAATAAGGAGGGTTATGAGTCTAAAACTTATACAACAAACTCTTTAAGTTTAGATGACAGAAAGGGGAAAAAAGCTGACTTAATAAAGTATGTAACTATCAAACAATTAGGCTTACCTTCTTTAAAAATTCCTGAAGATAATCCAATTACTAGAAAAAAAATTGAGCTTGGAAAAAAATTATTTTTTGATAGAAGGTTGTCATTAAATAATACAATGTCGTGTGGTATGTGCCATGTACCCGAACAAGGTTTTACGAATAATGAAATTAAAACAGCAGTCGGGATTGAAGGGAGATCTAATTTAAGAAATACACCAACTTTACTAAATGTAGCATTTAATAAATTCTTATTTCATGATGCTAGAGAATTTTCTTTAGAAAATCAGGTTTGGCAGCCAGTTCTTGCACATTCTGAAATGGCAATGCCATCATTTGGTTTCACTATAAAAAAATTAGAATTAATTCCAGGATATAAAAAACTTTTTAATGATGCATTTCCCGAAGAAGGAATAACTATGGAAACATTTGGTAAGGCTATTGCAAGTTATGAAAGAGCTTTGATATCTGGTAACTCTGCATTCGATAAATGGTTTTATGGTGGAAATGAAGAAGCAGTTAATAATGAGGTAAAAAAGGGCTTTGAAGTTTTTGTTGGGAAAGGTGGTTGTTCTGGTTGTCATTTAATTAACAAAAATGAAGCTCTGTTTTTTGATAACAAACTTCATAATACAGGTATTGGTTATGCAGAATCTATGGGTATTCTTAAGAAAAATAAAACAAAGGTTCAACTTGCACCAGGTGAATATGTTGAAGTTGATAATAATATTATCGATAGTGTAAATCAGCAGAAAAAAAATAATGATTTAGGTTTGTATACTATAACCGAAAACCCGTCCCATCGTTGGCTATTTAGGACTCCTACCTTAAGAAATATTTCCTTAACTGCGCCATATATGCATAACGGTGTTTTTAGTGACTTAGATGAGGTGATAAATTTTTATGACGAAGGTGGTTTTGAAAATGAACTTTTGAGTCCAATGATAAAAAAATTAAATTTAACTAATGATGAAAAAAGTAATCTCAGAACTTTTTTAGAATCACTGATTGGCGAAAATATTAATATTTTAATTGCAGATGCTCTTTCTACACCTGTTGGAGACTTAACAAAGAATGACCCAAACTGGGCAAATGAAAAAGATATGGGCTACAATAAATAAAATGAAAATATATTATTATCTAAGCCCATTAATATTAGCTTTATTAATGTCATGTTCAAATGTAGAAAAGACACCAATGAATAAAGTAGATGATAAATATTATGCAAACTTCAGCCTTCCTAATCTCCAAGATGAAATTATTAGTTCTGATGAATACCTTGACTCTTATGTTTTAGTCAATTTCTGGGCTACTTGGTGTACTCCTTGTGTAAAAGAGATACCTTCACTAAATAACCTACAAAAAATATTCAAAGATAACGAAAATTTTAAAATGATTGCTATAAACATTGGTCAAAACAAAGATGTAGTTAATAAATTTCTTTCAGATAAGTCATTATCTATTGACTTCGCAGTTTTATTAGATGAAAAAATAGAGCTGTCTGATTGGAATGTTCAAGCAATACCAACAACTTTCTTAGTTGATAAAAGCGGAAAAGTTATATATAAAATTGAAGGTGAAAAAGAATGGGACAGTTCCGAATTTACTTCTTTTTTCAGATCCATTATTAATTAGTTATGATTATTCAGATGTAGTTGGATCTATTGTTCTTGTAATAGCACTAATTTTATTTGCAGGGAATCCACCTTCCTTAGCATGCTCTTTAATTAATTCCTCGTTTGGAGCAATGTAAACGCAGTAAACTTTATCTTTAGTTACATAGCTTTCCACCCATTGTATCTCAGTACCTAATTTTTTTAGCACTGAGCATGATTTTTGAGAAATTCCTTGCAGTTCATCAGTTGTTAAAGATCCAGCGTCATTAATATCTCTTTCAATTATAAATTTAGGCATAAATTCCCCTTATTATTTTATTATTAATCATCTCCACCCATGAAGGCAGCGAATATATGTAAAAGACTTGTAAAGAGATTATAAATTGATATATACAAAGTTACAGTAGCCATTACATAATTATTTTCACCACCATGTATTATATCACTTGTTTGATACAAAATTAAACCGCACATTAAAAGTGCCCATAAACCTGAAATAGCTAGCATTGTAATAGGAAAATAATAACCCATCATTGATGATATCAATAAGATAATACTTGCAACAAAAGCTAATATAATTCCGGATGTGACAAAGCCGCCAATAAAACTGAAATCTTTTTTAGTATAATTAACATAAGCAGATAATGACAAAAATATTATGCCCGTCATCATTAGTGATGTTGTTACAATTTCAGCCCCATTACTAAGATTACTAATATAAATGTTTAATATTGGACCTAATGTAAAACCAAGGATACCAGTAAGACAAAAAACCCAGAAAATACCAGAAGCATTATTTTTATTTTTTGCAGTTAAATAAAGTGCAACAAAATACAATCCAAGAGTAATAAATGGATTAACAACAGAAATATTTAACATATAACTTGTTAGTGCTGCAAATGCACTAAATAAAAGTGTCATTGATAAAAGAATATACGTATTTTTAAGGACTTTGTTAGTGGCAAGTGTTCTAGCTTGTCCTCTCAGTGTTGTATTGCTATTATTCATACTATAAGCTCCATAATTAATATAATAGAACATTAACGCTTTATTACTGATTTGTAAATATAAACGAAATTATAATTTTGGTCCTTATAATATGGAGAGTTGGCAGAGTGGTCGAATGCGGCGGTCTTGAAAACCGTTGAGCCGAAAGGTTCCGGGGGTTCGAATCCCTCACTCTCCGCCACGAATTAAGATAGATTGGAGAAATATATGATGATGATAATTTTAACAATAATTTGCATAGTAATAATGCTTATTTTGTTCTCAATAAGTAAAAGTTTGGATTCCATAAATGAACAAATAGATCAGATAGTGGAAACAAATAAAAAATTAGTTGAAAATACAAAAAATACTTCCGAAGAATAAAATTTATAATTATTTTTCTTGTGACTTATAAAATATGTTTATGAGAAATTTTATTCATGGTCGTCTATAATACCCACTTTTTTCATCCACTGCTTAAACCCACCTTTCATATGAGATACTTTTGTATAGCCCATTTCTTTAAGGGTTTTAGAAGCTAGAGTAGACCTAGCGCCAGAATGGCAATATAAAATAATATTTTTATTTTTGTCAAAAAAATCCTTATAGTATTCACATTTAGGATCAGCAAAGAATTCTAAGTGCCCTCTAGAAGAATGATATGAACCTGGAATTATTCCATTTTCAATTAACTCTGATGTGTCTCTTATATCAATTATATTAAAATCTTTTGAACCAAGTATTTCTTTAACTTCGTCAACAGTTAATTCTTCAAGATTTATTTTTGCATTTTTAATCATCTCCTTAACTGTGGCATTACTCATAATTTATTACCTTAGTGTTTTAAATTTACATGTATTATATAATAACTTATTAACTGGATTAATATTTTTATACAATACTATAACATAAACATATTTAAAATTTATTGGATTAATAAATTATGCAATTAGGAAGTTTAATAATTGATATTGCTGGTAATGAATTAACAAATGAAGATATTGATTTGTTAAAACATCCATATATTGGAGGTATAATCTTATTTTCAAGAAATTTTGTTTCTGTAGATCAAATAAAAGAACTTATCAGAAAAATTAAATCATTAAGATCTCCTTCATTAATAGTATACGTAGATCAGGAAGGAGGAAGGGTTCAAAGATTTAAAGAAGGAATGACTTTACTACCTTCAATATCATTATTAGGAGAAAAATATATAGCGGATTCAGATGAGGCTTCTTTAATTGCAAGGGAGTTAGGCTGGCTAACTGGATTCGAATTGACGAGTATTGGAATAGATGTGAATACATCTCCTGTTTTAGATATTAATTTCAAAAGAAGTAATATAATGGCAGATAGATGTTTTTCTGAAAAGCCAAAAACTGTATCTTTATTAGCGGAATCATTTATTCTAGGTTCGAAAGAAAGTTGTATATCAAGCATATGTAAACATTACCCCGGTCATGGTTTTGCTAAAGCTGACTCACATGTCGAACTTCCATTAGACAGCAGAGATATTAAAACTATTTTTCAAAACGATTTACTGCCTTATAAAAAAGCAATAGACCTTAAAATAGACGGTATTATGACATCACACGTTCTTTACAAAAATATTGATAATTTTCCACCAACACTCTCAAAAAAATGGATACAAATATTAAGAAATGACTTTAGATACAAAGGCCTAATATTTTCCGACGATCTAAGTATGAAAGCTCTAAATGAGTTTGGCGAAATACAAGATAATGTATTAAAATCAATAAGTATTGGATGTGATTGTCTATTTATCTGTAATAATAGAGATGAAGTCATTAGCATTTTAGATAATATAGTTATTGAAAATAATATAGAAGTTAGTAGTAAACTTATAAAATTAAGTAAGAATAATATTGATGATAATTTTGAAAAAAATAAAAGGAGATTGTCTGTTATAGATAGTCTTAAAAGAATTACGGTTAAGAAACAAATAGAAATTAATATATAAAAAATTATGGAAAACTTTCTTCAAGAATATAACATAGATCATTGGTTGGTTAAATTTATAGTAATTATACTTGTAATAATTACAATTAATATTTCAACTCGCATAATATTAAATTATCTCAAAAAACAATCAAAGAAGACCAGTAACGTTTGGGATGACTGCGTAATAAATTCTTTTTATAGGCCTTTTACAATACTTGTTTGGATATTAGGAATAGTTTTTACTCTTGAGGCGTTCAATAAGGACTTTAAAGTCATAAATATTTCTCACGAATTTTTAGTGAATTTAAAACGTGCAGGAATAATTTTTTCTATCGCGTTATTTTTAAATAACTTATCAAGAAATTTTCAAATAGCTATTATTGAAAATAATAAAAATAATTCTATAGATGTAGATGAGGCAACATATGAGGCAATTTCAAAGATCATAAGACTCTCTATTATCATTACTTCAGGTTTAATAATCTTACAAACTTTTGGTTTTAGTATATCAGGAGTATTAGCCTTTGGTGGTATTGGTGGAGTTGCGGTAGGTTTTGCAGCTAAAGATATGTTAGCTAATTTTTTTGGCGGTTTAATGATTTATTTAGATAGGCCCTTTAGAAAAGGTGATTGGATTAGATCCCCTGATAGAGAGCTTGAAGGAACTGTTGAAAATATTGGATGGAGGCAAACATCTATAAGAAATTTTAGAAAAAATGTAATTTATATTCCAAACTCGGTTTTTATGAATATAATTGTTGAAAATCCATCTAGAATGACACACAGAAGGATAAGAGAGGTGATAGGCCTTAGGTATAAAGACTTACCAAAAATGTTAAAAATTGTCGATGAAGTTAAATTAATGATTTCTACTCATGATGAAATTGACCATAAGCAAACCACAATCGTAAACTTTGATAGTTATAATGACAGCTCTGTTGATTTTTTTATTATAACGTACGCTAAGACAACAGAGTGGATTCGATATCATGAGATTAAACAGGATGTACTGATGAAGGTTGGTAAAATTATTGAAGATAATGGCGCTGAAATTGCATTTCCTACAAGGGTTGAAATTAAAGAATAATATCTAATTTTTTTTTATTTTTATAATTTTAAGAATTAATCCAAAATTATCTCTATCAATATATGTTGTTTTATTAAGCTTGACTCTTTGTGATATGTCATGTTTTTTTGAAACTAAAATATTATTTGAAAAAAAACTGTCAGATTTCATTTTCAAACGTTCATATAATATTAAATTAACGGTATAAAATTCATCTTTTACAAATTTTATGAAGCCTTCATATTGATTAATTTTACCAGAGCCAATAATATCTATATCATTTAGATCAAGATCATCATCGAAAATTTCGTTACTATAATCGTGCCCATCTTTTATTTTTATGTTATAAAAACTATTCATATTTTGAACCCATTCTAAATGAGTAATCAATTTTATTTTATTATCTTTTGATAAAATAGTTTTATACTCATTAAAGGTTTCCAATTTATAATCATTATCATATTTTACGCATATATTTTCGTTATTTATCACACAATTATTGTTCTTTATACTAATCGAATCATTCTCTTTATATTTATCACTTATAAAGTTTTGATTATATTCTATTAAATTTGAGTCATTATGGGACACAATAATAATTTTAATTTGATATAAAATTTGATTTTCATCTATGATTTCTTCAGCATATATAGATGTTGAAAAAAGTAGGAAAAACAAAAGTATATTTTTAAATATTATATTCATCTTAATTTATTGATTATATCTGCAATTACTATTCTTTTTTCTCTAATATCATCAAATTCTTTTTTGTATATTAAAGTTTCGTCTTTTGTAAATGATACATTATTCTGATTATTATTGATAAAGTTAATTAATTTTTCATGTTTAATTTTTGCATCTTTTTGAAATGAAATTTTTAATGAGCTTTTATTAACTAGTAATCTTTTAATACCAAGTTTTGAATATTTTATTTTCATTTTCGTTATATCTATAAGATTTTTAACTTCTTGTGGTATATTTCCAAATCGGTTTATTAATTCAATAATAATATTGTCTAGTTGTTCAGGATTATCAGTATTCGCGATTTTTTTATACATGACAAGTCTTTGATTGACATCATTAATATAATCACCTGGGATGATTGCCACTTCATTAATGTCAATCTCTGTTACATAGTCTAGAGAATTATCAAAATTTGGTATTTCTCCTGATTTCAAAGAAGATATTGCTTTGGTTAAAATTCTATTGTAAAGCGAAAATCCAATCTCTTGTATTTCTCCGCTTTGAGATTCGCCTAAAAGGGCTCCAGCTCCTCTAATTTCTAAATCTCTTGAAGCTATAGAGAATCCAGAACCTAAATCCTCCATATTCTCAAGGGCAAGCAACCTTTTTTTTGCATTTTCAGTAATATAATTTTTATCTTGTACAAGCAAATAGCAGTAGGCTTGCCTATTACTTCGTCCAACTCTTCCTCGTATTTGATGAAGCTGAGATAAACCAAATTTATCTGCCCTGTTAATTATAATTGTATTTGCATTAGCTACATCAATTCCATTCTCAATTATTGTCGTAGATAAAAGAATATTAAACTTTTTATTATAAAATTCTAAAATTATCTTCTCTAGTTGTGATGAACTCATTTGAGCATGAGCAATTTTTATAGAGCTAGAAGGTAAAATGTCTTGAATTTCTTTATACACACTATTAATATCATTAACTCTATTATGTAGAAAAAATACTTGTCCACCACGGTTAATTTCTCTAGTTATTGCATCCTTTATAACTGATTTTTTCCAATTTGTTATGTAAGTTTTAATAGGCATTCTATTCTCAGGAGATGTTGCGATAATACTTAAATCACGAAGCCCACCGAGAGACATATTTAATGTTCTAGGAATCGGAGTAGCAGTTAGCGTTAAAACATTTACTTCGTCTCTCATTTTTTTTAAGAATTCTTTATGTTTAACACCAAACTTTTGTTCTTCATCTATTATAAGAAGGCCAAGTGACTTATACTTTATATCCTTTTGTATAGCTCTATGTGTTCCTATTATAATATTACAATTACCTGATTCTATTTCTTCGATTATATTGTTTTGTTCTTTTTTTGATTTAAATCTTGATAAGCATTTAATATTAAATGGCCAATTTTTAAATCTATTAATAAATGTTTTTTCATGTTGCTCTGCTAAAAGAGTAGTAGGCGTAAGAATTACTACTTGTTTAAAATTAGAAGCGCATACAAATGCAGCTCTTAAAGCAATTTCAGTTTTTCCAAATCCAACATCACCACAAACCAATCTGTCCATTATTTTTTCTGATGTTAAATCCTTAAGCACATCATCTATAGCTTTACTTTGATCTTCGGTTTCATCGTATATAAATTCGCTAGAGAATTGCTCATATTCAAATTCATTAATACTATATCTTATTGTTTTTTTTGCTACTCTTTTAGCATTTATTTCTAATAACTCCGCAGCTATGTCATAGGCTTTTTTTGTTGCTTTTTTCTTTGCTTTTGACCATGAAAAACCACCAAGCTTATGCAAAGGCGCTGTTTCACTTTCAATAGTATTATATTTATTCACAAGATGAAGAGCAGATACAGGCACATAAAGCTTGTCATTGTCTTCATAAAGAATGGTTAAATATTCATTAGAAATTCCATTTGTATCGAGATATTTAAGGCCTCCATATCTACCAATACCATGTTCTTCGTGAACCACCGGTGATCCTAACTCTAAGTTTTTTAATTGATCTATAAAAAAAGCTGCCTTTGAGCTATTTCTATTACTTTGCTGTTTAATCTTATTTTTTATAATATTTTCTGCATTAATAATTGACAGATTTAAATCATTAATTCTAAAGGATTCATTTATAAATCCATGAATTATATATAATTTTTGATTATCGAATATTACATCAGAGATTTTATTTACAATTTCATAAGCAAGTTTGTGAGTCTGGAAAATATCTGTATATTGAGATATTTTTACTTCTTCATCGCAACACAAAACTACGCATGACATTTTTTTTATATAATTTTTTAAATCACTAATTGGGCTATCTAAATAAGGCTTAAATGATATGTCCGGTACAGCTGATATATTAAAATTATACGAATCCCTGCTAAGATTTTTATTTTTATATATTTTGAAAACTTTTTTTTCATTAATTTTAGCAAACAAAGATTTATCGTTAAAAAAGAGATACTCTGGGTCTAAAAAACTCTCTTCATTTTGAGAGCAGTCTAAAAATCTATCTTTTATCTTTTTATTATGGTCTTCAAGAATTGGAAAAATATCATCAAATAAATAAATCTCGTGAATATTATTAAAATAATCTAAAATTGATTCTGTATGTTCATAAAATAATGGAAAATAATTATTTAATCCTTGGGGAATGACATTATTACTAATACTTGTGTAAATATTATTATTATTTGGATTGCCTTGAAATATTTCTCTGAACTTTTTTCTAAAATTTATAATGCTATCTTTGTTCAATATTATATTATTCATTGGCACAACATATATAGTATTTTTATCATTTCCTTCAAAAGTGATTTGGGTTTCGGTATTAAATGATTTCATTGTTTCGATATCAATATCGTCAAGATCTATTCTTGTAGGAAAATCATATCCTCCTGGAAATATATCGATGATTGAACCTCTAATAGAAAATTCACCATGAAAGTTTACTTGAGGAGTATTAATGTATCCAATTTCTACAAATCTATCTTTTATTTCATTAATATTAATTTTACTTCCCTTATTTAAAACTATGACATTATTTTCAAGGATGTTTTTAGGTATGATTTTCTTTCTGCAATTTTTTATTGTTGTTATAACTGAAATATTTTCTTTTTTGCTATTTAAATATTCTATTAAGTTATAATTCTTACTTGAGCTTAGAAATTTATCTGAGTCTACCATATCATATGGCATTTCTTCTGTACCTGGAATATATATTATTTCGTCATCATCACGGCTCTGTGATAATAATTTTAATTCTTTATAGATTCTTTCTGCCTGAAAATTATCTTTTGCTAAAATTAGTTTTTTACCTGCATTTCTACAATTCAAAAATATAGAGTCAGATGAATAACTCAATCCGTCTAGCTCTTTTGAATTTGTGTTATTAAAGTATACGTTAAGCTTATTTTGAAATATATTTTTACTCATTAATGTATTTCTTGCTATAAAATTTAGTCTTAATAGGTTGGCTATTTTACATTAATATCCTTAAAAATGTTCTAACAAGTACAATTTATATAGACCTTATCATATGATAGAATTTAGTTTATAAACTATTAAGTGGAAAAAATCTTATACAGCATGGAAATTTCAGTTAATTCGGCTACTTGCTTTAAAAATAATAATACTATCTTTAGCGATATGAATATATCGTTGAAAAAGGGTGAAATTGCGATGATTACTGGTCCAAATGGTTCAGGAAAAACTACATTAATTAGATCTCTTAGCGGTATTCAAAACTTAGAATCAGGGAATATATTAATTAACAATAAAGATATTAGTAATCGAAATAGCAATTTTACAGAAAAAGTTTTGTATATTGGACATAAAAATAGCTTAAATGGTGATATGACAGTTTTTGAAAATCTAGAGTATCTTGGTGCATTAGATTTATCTTCAAAAGCCAATTACGGTGATAAAATAAAAGCGGCCTTAGATTATTTTGATATTTATAAATATAAGGATTATTTGGTTTCTGATCTTTCTGAGGGAAATAAAAAAAAGACGTCATTAGCAAGAATAATTATGTCAGAAAAAAAACTTTGGATGTTGGATGAACCATTGAGTTTTCTTGATGATAAATCATCAGATATATTAATTAAACTTATTTTAAAAAATCAGAAAGCCGATGGAATTACTATAGTTTCATCGCATTATGATTTTTCAGATAAATTAAATAATGTTAAACACATAAAAATGTGAAAGTAAATATATGTTAAAAACAATAATTCATAAAGAGCTGAGTATATATTTTAGAAATTTAAATAGTATTTTTCTTCCGCTCATATTCTTTTTTTTAATTATATCAATATTTCCATTAGTATTGGGGCCTGAAAAAACTTTATTTGATAAAATTATTCCTGGCATAATATGGATTACAGCAATATTAACAACTCTATTAACCTCAAATAATTTTTTTAAAGATGATTTTAATAATGGAATAATCGAAACTTATTTAACTTCAGATGCTTCTATAGAGTTATTATTTTTTTTAAAAATTGTTTCATGTTGGATTTTTACATGTTTGCCAATAATTATTTTTATTCCTTTAGTTTCTGTTCTATTTGATATTCCTTATGAAAATTCAATTGTTTTACTAATTACTTTAATCATTGGCACACCAGTTTTAATTTCTGTCGGTATATTTGGTTCTGCATTAACTTTAGGCTTATCAAAAAATAATATTTTGATACCTGTTATTATTGTGCCTTTTTATATTCCTATTTTAATTTTCTCTGCAAGTGCAATTGAATCTGTTGCCATTGGTCTTTCTTACGAAATGCAGATATATGTTCTACTTGCTTTTCTATTTCTTATTTTGCCAATTATGCCGTATTTACTTAAATACACTTTGAGGCTTAGTATCAACAATTAATTATGAATATTTCCAAAATTGCAAATTTGAAGTTTTTTTATGTGAATACCAAAAACATTTCATTTTTTTTATCTATTTTTACATTAGTGTTATTTTTAGTTGGTGTGTATTGGGGTCTTTACATAGCACCTATAGATTATCTTCAAGGAAACAGTTATAGAATTATGTATGTTCATGTACCAGCAGCGTGGCTCTCCCTTCAAACTTATATATTTATGGCCGTTACTGGTTTTATAGCTTTAGTTTGGAAGGTCAAAATTATGGAAATTGCAAGTATTCAGTCAGCGCCTGTTGGGGCTTTTTTTACAATAATAGCATTAGTAACTGGCATGATTTGGGGCAAACCTACTTGGGGAACATATTGGGTTTGGGATGCAAGGTTGACTTCTGAGTTAATTTTATTATTTCTGTATATAGGCGTGATTGTTCTTTATGCATCTTTTAGCGACAAAAGACAAGCTGTCAAAGTTACCTCTTTATTAGCAATAATCGGACTTATAAATATCCCAATTATTCATTATTCTGTTGAATGGTGGAATACTCTTCATCAGGGCCCAACTGTGACAAAATTTGACAAGCCATCAGCACACATTTCAATGCTAACTCCCTTATTATATATGTTTTTTGTGTTCAATTTATATTTTTGTACAGTAATTATTAAAAGAATAAGATTGGGAATATTTTTAAGAGAAAAAAACACTAAGTGGATGAAAGAATATTTAGATGATTGAATTTTTAGATATGGGAAAACATACAGCATTTGTTTATATAGCATATATATTTTCAGTAGTAGTATTATTAATTTGCTATTTTTTACCACATTACGGACTAAAGAAAGAAATACGAAAGAAAAATGATAAAGTTAACAAAAACGAGTAAGAAGAGACTGGTCAAAGTATGTGTCTTCTTTTTTGCAGTTTCTAGTTTTAGTGCTTTGCTAATATACGCATTTAGCAAGAATTCAGTATATTTTTATACTCCTTCGCAAATAATAAAAAAAGAGGCACCAATAGATACTTTCATTAGAGTAGGAGGAATGGTTAAGAAAAACTCTTTCTTAAGAGAAAAAGATAGTTTAAAAGCTTCATTTGTTATTCATGATTTAAAACAAAACATAAATGTTATTTACGAAGGCATACTGCCCGATTTATTTGCAGAAGGTCAGGGTGTTGTAATGACTGGAAAACTAGTTAACCAAAATACCTTTATCGCAGATGAAGTTCTTGCAAAGCACGATGAAAATTATATGCCACCTGAAGTTGCAGATATGATGAAGAATAAAGTTGGAGATAATTAAGAATAATGATTAATGAATTAGGTAATATTTTCCTTAGCATTTCAGCAACACTTTCGCTGTGTATGTTTGGAATTATTTTTTTAAAAAATAGTTTAGCTTCAGATACAAGGCTACTTCTTTGTAGGAATTTTTCCTATATAACATCAGCTCTAATTGCAATTTCTTTTTTTGTGCTTGCCTTTGCTTTTTTAACTGATGATTTTTCACTTAGATATGTTGCTAATAATTCAAATATAAATTTAGAAAGTATATACAAATTTTCTGCTGTATGGGGAGCCCATGAAGGTTCTATATTACTATGGGTTTTTGTTATGTCGGTTTGGTGTTCTTTAATAGCAATATTTTCAAAAAATATGCCAAAAGCAATTGTTGCAGATATGTTATCAATCATGGGTCTTTTATTATTATTTTTTCTAATATTTATATTATTTAGTTCAAACCCATTTGATAGAATATTTCCTATTCCATCGAATGGAAGAGATCTTAATCCGCTTTTACAAGATCCGGGTTTGATCATACATCCTCCGATGTTATATATAGGCTACGTGGGTACGAGCGTTCCATTTGTTTTTGCTATAGCTATCTTACTTAATGAAAAAATAAAAATTGAATGGATTTCATGGTTGAGAAAATGGGTAATATCATCATGGATGTTTTTAACAGTTGGCATTTCTCTAGGAAGTTGGTGGGCATACCATGAATTAGGCTGGGGAGGTTGGTGGTTTTGGGATCCTGTCGAAAATGCGTCCTTTATGCCTTGGTTAGCAATAACAGCATTATTACATTCTTTAATAGTTTCAGAAAAGAGGGGAATATTTATTAACTGGAGCATTTTATTATCCATACTAACATTTTCCTTAAGTCTTCTTGGTACATTCTTAGTCAGATCAGGAATTTTAGTTTCTGTACACGCATTTGCAAATGACCCAGAAAGAGGTCTATACATATTATTATTTTTAACGATAATTATTGGTTCATCTTTAACATTATATTTCTTAAAGTCAAAAAGCCTAATTTTTTACAAAGAATACTCTGTTTCATCAAAAGAATTTTTATTGTTGTTGAACAACTTATTCTTAACAATTACAACATTTGCAATATTAATAGGAACTTTGTATCCGCTTGTAACAAGTTCCTTGAACTTGGGAAAAATTTCTGTTGGAGCACCTTATTTTAATTTTATATTTGCAGCACTAACCCTTCCAATTGTTTTTCTTATGTCTCCAGCAATATTTAGTGCTTGGAGTAAATCAAACTACAAAAGACTAGTTAAAAAACTTGGTTTCATTTTATTTTATTCAATTATAATTGCATATGTATTTTTAAATATATACTACGACTCAGATATTTTTATAGTATGTCTAGCAATTGCATTGGCAATATTTACTATTTTATCTTCTGTTTTAAAAATCTATCAAGTTTCAAAAATTTCTGATGGGAAAAAGATAATACAAAAGATATGTAATATACCTTCTTCGTCTTTATCAAATTTATTATCACATATTGGAATTGGAGTCTTAATTATTGGAATCACAGTAAGTAATTATTATTCTATACATAAAGAAATAGTTATGAATAAAAATTCTGAAATTACAATTAAAGATGTTTCTATAAAATTTATTGATGTACAAACTAAACTGTCGAAAAACTATTCATCTCAAGTTGGTGTTTTTGATGCCTATCAAGATAATAATTATTTTATATCTTTTTTTCCTGAAAAGAGGACATACAATATTCAAAAAAATATCATGACAGAGGCTGCAATTGATTCAAATCTTTTTAGAGATATATACGTAGCATTAGGCGAGAATATTGGCATAGATTCTTGGGTTGTCAGAATTTACTACAAACCCTATATCCAATTCTTATGGTACGGTGTTGGACTAATGATTTTAGGTGGTTTATTTGGTATATTTGGAAGAAATAAAATAGTAAAAAAACTTACGAATGTTACATAAACTATCTGTTTTACCAATATTAATTTTTTTAGTAATTCTATATTTTTTATATAGTGGTCTTAGTAAAGATCCAACACTAATTCCATCACCTTTAATTGGTAAAATCACACCTTCTTTTACTTCTGTAACCTTATTAGATAATCAAGAAATAAATAATAATGATTTATTGGGAGAAATTCACATTTTAAATGTATGGGGAAGTTGGTGCTATGCATGCAGCTTAGAGCATCATCATTTAATTGATATATATTCAAGGGGCACAATTAATATATATGGATTAAACTATAAGGATAATAAAGATTCTGCTAAAGAATGGCTGAGAGAAAGAGGTAACCCATATAAAAAGAATATATATGACAGTAATGGCAATATTGCAATTGATTTTGGAGTATACGGCGCACCAGAAACCTTCTTAATAAATAAAGATGGAATTATAATACATAAACATGTTGGGCCAATAGATGAAACTTATTACAATAAAATAATATTACCAAATTTAAGATAATGAAAAGATACTTTGCACTTATAGTAGTTATATTTTTTTTACAAAATATTTCATATGCAATAGACGAAAATAAATATAATACAATTATTGAGAACCTCAGATGTCTAGTATGTCAAAATCAATCGCTATCTGAATCTGATTCAAATCTCGCAAAAGATTTGAGACTTAAAGTGAAAACAATGCTTGGCTCAGGTAAGACTGAGGAGGAAATATATAAATTTATGTCAGATAGATATACTGATTATGTTTTATATAATCCTCCTCTAAAAAAATCTACTTGGTTTTTATGGTATAGCCCATTTATAATTCTCATAATTTCAATATTTTATTTATATTTTAATTTTCATAAAAATAGAAAAAGCTATGTAAAAATTGATGAGAATGCAACTAAAAATTTTGTTAAGACTTCATTTTCAACTAATACTATAAATATAAAAAAAATATATTTAATTTTATTTTTATTTATTCCGTTTCTGACTCTCTCTCTATACTCTTATTCAAGTGAGTATGCAAGGTATAAGATTTCATATTTCTTTCAATCAAAAGAGCCAATAATTGATATTACAGTTTCTGTGCATGAAAATATTTTATCTCAAATAGATGGCGATGAAGTCCTATTTGTCTATGCTAGAAATAGTAATGGTATGCGTGTTCCTCTCGCTATTGATATTTTTGATGTTATTAAATCTAAAAAAAACTATACTGTTAGATTAGATAACACAATGAGTATGATTGATACACTCACTCTATCTTCAGCCAGAGAAATTATTGTTGAAGCTAGAATATCTAAACATAAAAAAGCTATGATAATGGCTGGTGATTTCATAGGGAGTTCAAATGTAATTAGTCTTAAGTCATCGAATTATGTTTTACTTAAAATTAATTCAATAGTTAGTGAGGAATAATGAATTACATATCTTTTTATATAGCTTATAAGTTTCTTAGATCGAAAAAAAGCAGTAGATTTACATCGATTATATCTAAATCATCAATTATAGGCATATCATTAGGTATAGCCGCAATAATTGTTGTTATGTCAATTATGAATGGATTTCATAATGAAATGAGAAATAAAATACTAAGTATGGTGTCACACGTCATTATTACCGAAGAAAATTACACTTTAAAAAATTGGGATAAACTTAAAAATAAAATTGATAAAAATAATCTAGTATATAGTTCAGCACCATACGTAGAAGGCCAAGCAATGATAAGTTTTGGAAATAATGTTCATGGTATTCAGGTGAAAGGTATAATTCCAGAATACGAAAAGAACGTTACTAGTCTTGAAAATAACATAATAGATGGGCAGCTAAATACAATTGGTAATAAACCGTATCAAATTTCTATTGGAATTGATCTTGCAAAAAAAATGAGTCTTAAAATAGGAGATAAAATAACTTTGGTGATACCACGTGCTAATTCAACAATGATTGGAATTGTTCCTAGAATAAAAAGATTTGAAGTTTCATCAATTTTTAATTTTGGAATGCAACAATATGACAAAAATTTAGTTTTTATTGATATTAAGGAAGCACAATTACTTTACGGGAAAGGAGCCGACGTTACAGGTCTTAGATTAAAACTTAATGATTTATTTTTAGCTCCAAGTATGTCTGAAATTATAAAATTTAACTATACACCAAACTATATTGTCATTGATTGGACTATGATGAATAAAAACTTTTTTAATGCGCTTCAAATGGAAAAAACAATGCTTTTACTATTAATGCTTTTAATAGTTTTGGTTGCTACATTTAATATAATATCTTCATTATTTATGGTTGTTTCGGAAAAAAAATCAGATATTGCTATTTTAAAAACAATAGGGATGAATTCAAGAAATATAATGAAAATTTTTATATTACAAGGCACATTTCTAGGTACCGCAGGTATTATTCTTGGCTTAATCTTAGGATTATTAATTTCATTTAATTTAGATTACATTGTTAAATTAATTGAGTATTTTTTAGGTCGAAGCATATTAGATTCAGATATTTATATGATAAGTTCAGTTCCAGCAAAAGTTGAGTTGTTAGATTTATTTTATGTTTCTATTGCATCGTTCTTACTTTCTGTACTAGCAACATTATACCCATCAATAAATGCTGCTAAAACCAAACCAGCCGAGGCACTTAGAGGTAATTAAAATGTTAAGTTGTAAAAATATAAATAAATCATATTCTGATGGAAATAATAAAATAAACGTTCTAAATAATATCAATCTAAATATTTTAGAAGGCGAAACATTGGCTATTATAGGTGCTTCCGGAAGTGGTAAAAGTACTTTACTTCATGTTTTATCCTCTCTGGATGCAGCTGACTCTGGTAAAATTGAAATTGATGGAGAATTAATATCTAGTTTTGATGAAAATAGGTTATGTCAAATCAGGCTAAATAAGATTGGTTTTATTTACCAATTTCATCACTTAATAAATGAATTATCAGTAAAAGAAAATATTTCTTTACCTTTATTGATTGCAAATAAAAACAAATCCGAAATTGAAAAAATTACTGATGAGGTTATAGATCAAGTTGGAATGAAAAAGAGAAAGGATTTTCAGATAGATAAATTGTCTGGAGGGGAGAGGCAAAGAGTTGCAATAGCAAGATCAATTGTACACAATCCCTCAATTTTATTTGCTGATGAGCCAACAGGAAATCTTGATAAAAACAACGCAAATAATATTTTTTCATTACTTAGCGATTTAGTTAGTTATAACAAATCAAGTTTGATAATGGCTACTCATGACCTAGAAATAGCATCTAAACTTAACGAAGTTTTAAAAATTGATGGTGGAAATTTAAAGAATATTTAAGATGTGTTTTTTTTTCTTTTTGACCAGATTTTGAGAACATAATATCTCCAATATATTCTGATAATAATATAACTGATTATTGAGCCAACAGAAGCGAGTATTATTGAGCCAATAAGCAAAGGTTGCCAGATATGAATTATGTTAGAAAGAATATCAATATTAGTTTCATTTACATCAACATGAATCTTGGAATCTATAAAAATTTTTCCTACTTTGTAGGCAAAATAGAATATTGGAGCATAAGTAATTGGATTTGTTATCCAGGTTAATATTACAGCTATAGGAATATTTGCCGCAAAAGTGATTGATAAAAAAGCCGCTATTATCATTTGCCCAGGTATTGGGAGAAATGCACAAAAAGCACCTATAGCAAAACCTCTAGATACTGATTTTTTGTTTATATGCCATAAATTCGGTTGTAAAACTGCTGGCCCAAAAATCTTTAAAATTTTTTCTTCTTTTACCTTATCAAGTTTGGGAAATAATCTTTTGATTACATTTTTAATCATTTCTGTAAAATAAGTGTTTTAATCATTAAAAATTAGTATATAAGATTTTGAAAGAAAGTAATCAAAAAAATGGTTGGGCAATATATAAAAGATTAGTAAAAATAGCACTCAAAAATAATGGCGCTCCTTTGTCTATAGCGATATTTGGAATGATTATTACGGCAATAAGCGATCCTGCTTTATCAGCAATTATGAAGCCTATTCTGGATGGTGGTTTTATAGAAAGGGATCAGTCAGTTATAAATTTATTACCTTTGGGATTATTTTCTATTTTTTTTATAAGGTCTATTGGTATATTTCTTACAATATACTATATGGCTAAAGTAGGTAGATCACTTGTATATCGTTTAAGAGAAATGATGTTCGAGAAAATATTACATTTACCGATACATTTTTATGATAAATCCTCCTCAGGTGATCTAATGTCACGTATTTCACATAATGTAGAGTTATTATCATCTGTTGCAGCAAGAAGTTTAATAATATTAATAAGAGATACATTAACAATTATTGGATTATTAATTTGGATGTTTTATTTGAGCTGGGAGTTAACTTTATTTTTTATAACAGCTGCGCCATTTATAATATTACTTGTTAGTATATTGAATAAAAAATTTAGAAATTTAACTCATGACGCGCAGAATTCTGTGGGAAATATTATTCATGTCGCACAAGAAGTCATTCAGGGAAATAAAATAGTAAAAATTTTCAAAGGCTATGAGAAAGAAATAGGTAGATTTCAGAATACAAATAATTTTAATAAGAATAGTCACATGAAACTTGCTTTTACTGAGGGGATAAATAGTGCAGTTATTATGCTAATAGTTGGATCTTCATTGTCGGGAATAATACTATTATCAACGTTTGATTTTATTTTAGAAACTATCACGGTAGGATCATTTGTATCATTCATGTTTGCAATGTTTATGATTTTGGGACCTGCAAGGGGATTAGCAAGTATAAATGCAAGATTACAACAAGGAATTGCAGCTGGTGAAAATATTTTTGACCTTATTGATGAAAAGTCTGAACTTGATAACGGTCATATCGAAAATATTGATACGAGCAAAGATATTATATTTAGTGATGTATGCTTTAAATATGAAAGTTCAGAATCTTACGTCTTAAACAAAATTGATTTGACGATTGAATCAGGAAAATTTATTGCATTAGTAGGGATGTCAGGATGCGGGAAATCTACACTCGTTAATTTAATCCCTCGACTTTACAATGTAAGTTCCGGATCAATTAAAATAAATAATACAAATATTAATGATTTAAAAATGAGTTCCTTAAGAAATAATATAAGTTACGTTGGTCAAGATACAGTTTTATTCAATGATTCTATTAAAAATAATGTTACATATGGAAAAAAAAATATCCATGATAATAAAATATATGATGCTTTAGAAAAATCGTATTCATTAGATTTTATAAATGAAATGTCTGATGGTATAGATACAGTTATTGGAGAGAATGGTGTATTATTATCAGGGGGCCAAAGACAAAGACTTGCTATAGCGAGAGCATTTTTAAAAGATTCGCATATTTTAATTTTTGATGAAGCAACATCTTCCTTAGATGCTGTTTCAGAAAAATTTATACAAAAAGCACTCGATAGTTTAAAAGAGGGAAGAACTACTATTGTAATTGCGCATAGATTATCTACTGTTGAAAATGCTAATAAAATTGTTGTTATGGAAAATGGTAATATTATAGAAATAGGTACACACAAAGATTTGATTGTTAAGGAAGGTGAATATCATAAACTTTATAACTCACAAGTGTTTAAATAGTGTCAAGTAAATCAAAATTACCAATTCTAAAAAAATTTTATATATATTCGCTAGAAAATATATATATTTTGAATATTTTACTTATACCACTCTCAATTATTTATTTAGTAATAAATTTTATAAAAAAAAGCTTTTTTTTGAACAAAAAGAGAAATACTATTCCTGTAATTGTTGTGGGAAATTTAACTGTAGGTGGCACCGGAAAAACCTCTTTGGTGATTTGGTTATGTAATTATTTAGATTCAAGAAAATATAATATAGGTGTAATATCTGGAGGATATAAGACAATTGATCCTAAGAAAATAGAAATAGTTAATGAAAGTTCAACGCCTGACAATGTTGGTGATGAAGCAATTTTAATCGCAAATAGAACAAATGCTGTTGTATGCAAGTCAAAAAATAGAAAAAAAGCATATGAGCATTTAGTAAAAAATTTTAATTTAGATATTATAATTTCAGATGATGGTCTTACTCACTATGGCCTCACAAGGGACATAAATATTGTAATTGTTAAAGAAAATAAACCATTTGGAAATGGTTTACCGATACCGTCTGGTCCACTAAGAGAATTACCATATAATATAGAAAAATATGATAATATTGTTTTTAACAAAAGTATAAATTCTGATTTGCCTGGCTTTTATTATGAAATATCTAAATTAATATCTTTTAATGATGCAAAAGAAAGAAATATATCATCTTTTAAAAATACTAAAATACATTTAGTCACTGCTATAGCAAATCCTGATTTTTTAATAAGAAGTCTTGAAGACTTAAATATAGTTGTTATTCCACATATTTATCCAGATCATGAACTTTTGAATCAAGATGACTTCTATTTTAAAGACGATCTTAAGGTTATTATGACTGAAAAAGATTTTGTTAAGTGCATAAATTTTAAGTTGAAGAATGTTTACTATATACCAACAAAAATTATTGTTGATAATGATATAAAAATAATGTTGAATGATAAAATCTCAAATCTATTAAGGATATAAAATTGATAAATAAAAGTCTCTTAAATATGCTGGTTTGTCCTGTAACAAAAGGAAAAGTTTATTATAACAAAGATTCAAATGAGCTCATTTCTTTGTCAGCAAGACTTGCCTTTAAAATTGAAGACGATATTCCAGTAATGCTTGAATCTGAAGCAAGACAAATAGATCATGAAGAGTACGAGAAATTTAAAAATTTATTCCTAAAAAAATAAGAGAACAGTATATGAAGTTTTATGTTGTTATTCCTGCAAGGTATGATTCCTCAAGATTTCCGGGAAAAGTTTTGACAGAGATAGGTTCAAAAACCATGCTCGAGCATGTTTTTGATAACGCAATGAAATCTAGTGCATCCAATGTTTTTATTGCAACAGATAGTAATAGAGTATTTCATGAAGCACAAAAGTTCACAAAAAACGTTTTTATGACATCGGATAATAATATAAACGGAACTGAAAGAATTGCTGAACTTTCTAAAATTTTAGACTGGCCTGATGAAACTTTAGTGATTAATTTACAAGCAGATATGCCGCAGTTGCAAAGTGATAATATTGATTTTTTAGCAGATAAAGCAAAAAATAATTCTGGACTATCAACGCTATATTATGATCTTCAAAGCTCAGAATCGAAAATAGATACGAATACCGTAAAAATTTGTATAAATAATAATCATATTAGTTTTTGCAGGGAAGTTGGTTCAGCAGATAAAGGGGATATATTTAAACATATTGGTATATATGCTTATCACGTTAGAGATTTAAAGGGTTATATAAAGCTTAAGCAATCAAGTAATGAAAAAGATTTAAGTCTTGAACAGTATAGATTTGTGGATAATGGATATAACATAGCAGCTTATTTTGCTTTGAGTGATCCAGGTGCTAGCATAGATTCATTAGACAATTTAAATCAATTATAAGGTGTAAATTATTGAATAAAATAAGAAAATCTTTATTAATTGTGGCTCATGGTAGTAGAAAAAAAGTTTCAAACATTGAGATTCATCAACTAGCTAACAATATTTCTATGAAGCTAAAAAGTTTCCCTATCGTGGAAGCGTGCTTTTTAGAAATAGCAGAACCTTCAATTCCTCAAGGCATAGAAATATGTGTGCAAAAAGGTGCTTCAGAAGTGCTTATAATGCCTTATTTTCTTGCTGCCGGCAGACATGTTATTGAGGATATTCCAAATATAGTAGATAATGAGAGAGTTAAGTATCCAGGTATCGCAATAACATCTTTGCCATATTTTGGTTCAAGTCCTGTCATTGTTGACATACTCAAGAGTCTAGCGGAAAATAACATATAAGAAGGTCACTAAATCACATTACATGGAGTAGGAGATAAAAATGTTTAACGAAGATATGACAATAAAGAGTTTTGATCCTGAACTATCAAAAGCAATAGAAGATGAAATTAAAAGACAAGAAGAACACATTGAGCTCATAGCATCTGAAAATTATGCGAGCCCAAGAGTGATAGAGGCTCAAGGCTCTGTACTTACTAATAAGTATGCAGAAGGTTATCCTGGCAAAAGGTATTATGGCGGTTGTGAATATGTTGACGTCGCTGAACAATTAGCAATTGACCGTCTAAAAGAATTATACGGTGCAGATTACGCAAATGTACAACCACACTCTGGTTCTCAAGCAAATGCTGCAGTTTTTATGGCTCTTCTTCAGCCACACGATACAATCTTAGGTATGAGTTTAGCACACGGTGGACATTTGACTCATGGTTCTAAAGTAAATTTCTCTGGAAAAATTTATAATGCTGTTCAGTATGGATTGAATCCAGATACTGGTGAAATTGATTATGATCAAGTTGAAGCACTAGCAAAAGAACATAAGCCAAAAATGATAATTGCTGGTTTTTCTGCATACTCTCGTGTTTTAGATTGGAAACGATTCCGAGATATAGCTGATTCAATTGGGGCTTACTTTTTTGTAGATATGGCTCATGTTTCTGGATTAGTTGCTGGAGGAGTTTACCCAAGCCCAGTCCCTTACGCTGATGTTGTTACTTCTACAACTCACAAAAGTTTAAGAGGACCAAGAGGTGGAATTATAATCTGTAAATCAAACCCTGAAATTGAAAAGAAGATTAACTCGATGGTATTCCCTGGAACCCAAGGCGGCCCATTAATGCATGTAATTGCAGCAAAGGCAGTTGCTTTCAAAGAAGCATTACAGCCTGAATTTAAGCAATATCAGCAACAGATTTTAAAAAATGCATCAGCAATGGCAGATCAATTTATTAAGAGAGGTTTTAAAGTTGTTTCGGGTGGAACAGATGACCACTTATTCCTTGTAGACTTTATTGAGAAAGGTATTACAGGAAAAGATGTCGATGCTGCCCTTGGCAGAGCAAATATTACTGTAAATAAGAACTCTGTCCCAAATGATCCGCAGTCTCCATTTGTAACTAGTGGAATTAGAGTCGGAACTCCTGCTCCTACAACTAGAGGCTTTAAAGAAGCTGAATGTATTGAGCTAACCAATTGGATGTGTGATGTTATAGAAAATCTTGACAACGAAGAAGTAATTAATGCTGTTAAACAAAAAGTTATCAAGCTTTGTAAAAAACATCCTGTTTATGCTAAGTCTGTTGCGCTTAACGCTGCGTCGGCTGCATAAAATAATGAGTCTATTTGATGCATTGCCCATTTTGCAATTTTCCTGACACTAAGGTAGTTGATTCGAGGCTTGCTTCAGATAACTCTCAGGTAAAAAGAAGAAGAGAGTGTCCTAATTGTAAAAACAGATGGTCTACAATGGAAACTGCAGACCTCAACCTCCCTAGAGTAATCAAGAAAGATAATTCTAGGGAAGACTTTTCAGAAAAAAAAATAGAACTTGGTATCTTGAGAGCACTAAATAAAAGGTCTGTTGATAAAGGATCAATAGATATAGCTATTCAAAATATAATTAATAAATTAAAAACAATAACAGATAAAGAAATAATTTCTTCACAAATTGGAGTTTTAGTGATGCAGGAACTTAGAGAATTAGATCAAGTTGCTTATATTAGGTTTGCATCTGTTTACCATAGCTTCGAGGATCTTCAGGCATTTCAAGATATTATTAATATCATTGAAAAGGATTTAACCCCTGAAATGATAAAGACCCAATTAAAACTGATTGATGAAGAAAACGTAGTTAACAAAAAAAAATGAAATCAGATAAACAGTTTATGGAGTTTGCTATAGAGTTAGCAAAAAAAGGCATTTATACAACATCTCCTAATCCATCTGTAGGATGTATAATTACTGAAAAAAATAAAATATTAAGCAAAGCATATCATTTGAGATCAGGATCTGATCACGCAGAAGTTTTAGCACTTAAAAAATTAAATAAAAGGGTTAATAGCAAAATGAATATGTACGTAAGTTTAGAACCATGTTGCCATACTGGCAAAACAGGACCATGCACCAAATCCATCATAGACTCAGGAATAAAAAATGTCTTTGTATCAACCCTAGATCCAAATCCTAAA
>CENJ01032549.1_pt1 | contig 25008 bp, 27 predicted proteins | sample 356161 | NCBI WGS metagenome assembly CENJ01 (sample SAMEA2619531, study PRJEB7988) | marine metagenome | biome: marine biome (ENVO:00000447); feature: surface water layer (ENVO:00002042); material: "saline water (ENVO:00002010), including plankton (ENVO:xxxxxxxx)" | depth 5 m | reverse complement strand
TTGGTGCTGAGTTGCTCCAACGCACGAGACCAACGAGCCTTTGCGCCTTTGCGCATCTTGGGGTTCTTGATCTTCGCCGTGATCGCAGTTTTCACCTGTGCGACCGTGAACGTCTTGTCGGCGATGGCTTCGTTGACTTGTGCGAGTGTGAGACCTGAAATGTCGATTGCTTGTGTCATGTGTGTTTCTCCATGATGCCGTGATCCCCACAGCAAGGGGAGACCGAGAAATTCGGCTCACCGTATAATCCCTTCGGGACACACGCGAGGACGACACGACCACGGCGTTTGCTGTAACGTGTTGATATGGTTAGGTTCACGTATCTGAAGGCATTGTTCGAGCGTTCACGCGGAGGGATTTCAAAACGTCCAGCCACGTATGTGCGTAGAATATCCCTATCTAGGGTGCGAGAACACAGCAAAATCAATGGGTTACACCCATTTGTGTCAATTTTTTGCCCGAAATCCACTCGTCTTGCGATGGGGGGCGGGGGGCTATCCCGCCGCTTGATCCCGCCGCGAGTTGTCACCTCCCCTGGTACACGAGTAATCGGAGCAATTTTTGGAAACGTCAGAGAATATGGGAGTATATGATGAGCCTGATAGTGGACGGGTTACTGTTAAGTGCGTGGTTTGTAGGAAAGCCTTCCAAACCCGTGCCTCCCACGCCGAAAGGCGACGATACTGCTCAATGGAATGTAGAAAACTATCACCCGATATTAAAAGAGCTAGAGAAATGACAGCATTAGTAGAAAAAGAACGGCTGACACCCGCACAAAGCGCAAAGATACGGGCGCAAATTGCAGATTTTGTGGGTGAACAGGTAAAGGATGCACATGCTGTGGTTATGGGTTCTGCCGAATGGAACCCAACTCAAGCAAGGGTCTTTGGAATGTTACTTAATAAAGTGGTCCCAGACCTCAACGCCAGCTTTCATCAACACGAACACCAAACAAAACAACTTCAAGACTTGTCACGCGAGGACTTGGAGGCAATCGCAAGCGGAATTTCCACAATAGTTATAGAGGCGGACGACATAGAAGATGAAAGTAAGCAATAAACAAGCTGAGGCTATACCAAGCCGAATGAACATACAGGAGTTTGGGCAAGCGATGAGGCAGTTAGACCTGTCGAGCATACCTAAACACAAACACAGCCAAGCCATTATGGATCATTTGATGCGTATAATGGCGGATTCGATAACCGATAGAGAGAAAGCACAGGAAATTCACATATCAAGAATACTTAAACGTAAACAGAAATGATCTCATGAACCATAAGAGATTACAGGTGAAGTCAAAATTTGAGCAGTACGATTTGGACGAGGATGGAGTCGTCTCAGACGAAGAGATAGCTCGTTCTCAACAAATGCTAGAAATGGAGTTGCGAGAGGAAAAGTTAGAAAGCCAGAAGCGCATGGCTTGGACAGCTTTGCTAATACTTATCGTCTCCACAATAGTGCTGTTCTCTCCGATTATTCCTGATGCCAGGGTAAAAGCTCTAAGTGATTTGCTTGGCTTATATTATATATCACTGGCTGGTGTCGTTGGCACATACATGGGTGCTACGGCTTGGGTCCACAGCAAGGCGGCAAGTAAATGAGTACGGTGTCTCAAAGCCAAGCCGCAAAATATTTATTAAAGCTGAGGGATGCCAGCGAAACCTTTGAGGGTTTTGTAAGGCTTTGTTACCCAGACTGGGAGATAGCACCATTTCAGCTAGAGCTTATACATGCGCTAGATAAATTAGAAAAAGATGAGCTAGACACAAATAACCTTCTGGTTACGATGCCACCAAGACACGCAAAGTCTACGTTCTCAACTGTCCTCTTCCCCAGCTACTTCATGGCCCGTGATCCTTACAGGTATATAATGTCTTGTAGCTACAACAGCCAACTGGCTACGGACTTCGGAAGACAGGTTCGGGGCATAGTCGAGCAAAAGATTATGTCTCAGGCATTTAATAATTTCAGTTTATCAATGGACAGCCGAGCAGCTGATGTCTGGCGAACAGAAGTGGGAGGCGCATATTTTGCTGTAGGTGTTGGAGGTACGACCTCTGGTCGTCCCGCAAATCTTCTTATCGTAGACGATCCTATAAAGTCACGAGAAGATGCGGAGTCCATGACCCAGAGAAATAAAACATGGAACTATTACACTTCTGCTTTGGCTACTCGTCTACAGCCACAACAAAACGGAAGGCCACCTAAGCAAATAATAATTCTTACACGCTGGCATCCAGACGATCTGGCTGGTCGTCTTATGGATACAGAAGATTGGAAAGAAGGTAGGTGGAAACACGTAAACTTTCCCGCTATTCAAAAAGTGCATAGCGGTAAAATATCAAGACGACATCTCCCTGAGACTGATCCGAACTGGGTCGGTCCAGACGAATTTAGAAATCTTTCCCACAAAAAAAGATATGTTTCGGAAGAGACTGAAGAACCCTTGTGGGCTGAGAGATTTCCACTTGAAGACCTCAAGCGAAGAGAAAGGCTAAACCCAAGAGAGTTTGCCTCGCTCTACCAACAACAACCTTATGTCGAAGGAGGTAATTTAATAAGAACAGAATGGTGGCAAAAATATCCTTCCGATCTGTCTCCCGAAAGTTTCGCTACCTTGGTTATTGGCGTGGACACCGCTTTCAAAAAGACAGAAACAGCAGACTACAGCGTAGCCTGTGTCGCTGGAATAGACCGCAATGGCGATATATACATCGTAGATATTATCCGAGGGAAATATGATTTTCCTGAACTTAAGAGCAGAATGATCCGTCTCAACAATAAATGGCGGGGAAAAGGTCTTAGGGGGATGTATATTGAGGACAAGGCAAGCGGTCAGTCTTTAATCCAAGAACTTAAAAGAGAAAGTGGAATGTCTGTCATTCCATATAAGATAGTTCATGACAAGGTGGCGAGAGTAAATTCAATACTGCCATTGATTGAAGGGGGTAGAGTTTTTATCCCAGAAAACGCACAATGGCTGGACGAGTTTATAGACGAAACGGTTTCGTTCCCAAGTGGCAACCACGACGACCAAGTGGATGCTATGACGATTGCGGTTGATGTCTTATCTCGAACATCAGTATCTCCTGACGCATGGGCAACACATGCAAACCCGATGCTTTCTCTTAACAATAACAACAAGGGTTTAGGGAAGTCCCTGGGGGAAGCAATTTGGGGTCGCAAGGCGAAAGATAAACCGTCTTGGAAGGGATGGGGTCTTGTCGATTAGCAAGGACGACCACCTAAAAAATAAAAGTTATTCTTTTGACCAATTATAAACGGTGGTTCATATGGCAAACACTACAGGTTATCGAAGCGCAGAATACAACATGAGTGATCGTGAGGGTGTCATTGTTGACCTCTCTGAGTTCGCAGAACAACTCGTGGCGTATGAAGACATATCTGATTTGCTTTCAGAAGAACAAGAAAACAGAATTGTGGACTACGTGAAGTCCATGATGGATATGTCGTACAACAAAATTAAAAAACGATACGATCACTGGAAGGAAGCTGACAGAGCGCATGATGTTTATGTGCCAGCGGGGACAACAGATTTTAGAGAAAAGGCTGTAATAGCCGATACAAGAGCTATTGCCGACACGGTTCTTACCTATCTGATGGCGGCGTTGGGCGGCAGAAACCCAATGTTTCAACTCGAAGGTCTTAATAGAAAGTCCAGAGAAGCCTCTTTAATACTTGAGAGAGTTTTACATCAACAGATGAGGAGGACAGCTGGCGAGGCTCGTCTTGCACAGATGCTCCTCGATAGCATTAGGTATGGTTTTGCACCTACAAAAATATCTTGGGATGCGGCATCAAACCAAAACCAGCTGGTTAATTTTGATCCAAGACGATGCTTTCCTGATCCAAGAGTAAATTGGGGTGATTGGGAAGATATGCAGTTTATTGTCTTTGCAGACTATCAGTCATACAACAGTCTACTTAATTCAAACCTATACCCGAAACTTAGAAAGTATCCCGCCCTTAGAAAAAAGATGTCGCCACCTAGAAATGGATGGAACGCTCATCACTGGCATAGGGAAGAAGGAAGGGGTCTAAGTATTGATCCAGCATCTCCGCATCAAAGGGAAAGGGTAGATCACGCATATTTTACTTTAGGTGATGCAAGAGTTGTTGATGAGTCATGGGTCAAGATGACGGGTGCTGAAATTGGCATACCAAGCATCGACCAAATTTTTCTTGTCATAACAATCATGGACGAGAATGTTTGTATCAGGCTTCAACTCAATCCATATGGTCAGCAATTCCCAGTAGTTATTGGCGGTCTTTATCAAGACAGCCATAAGACATACGGACAGTCTTTATATGATTTGATTCTGCCGATGCACGACATCGCAACCTATCTAATGAGAAGTCGTATAGATAACATTAGTGCGGCTCTAAACAATCTCATTTTTGCTGACCCAACTCAGGTCAGCATCCCTGATCTTATCGACAGAAACCCGTGGGGCATTGTAAGGACGTTGCCAGGGACAAAGCCAGGGGACGGCGTATTTATTGCACAGGTTCCAGACGTTACGAAAGGACACCTACAAGACATTGAGTCTATGTCATCGCTCAAGCAACGGGTCAGTGCGGCCTCAGATGCGATGCAAGGCATCCAGACCACAGACGGAATACGAACAGCTACAGAAATACAACGTCTTACACAGCTTGGCTCACAGCGTTTAGGGGTGCTTTCCAGAATTATGTCTGCAACAACCATTCGTCCTATGGTCAGGATGATGGTCGCCAACATTCAAGACAGCTTGTCTATGACTGGCTCTATAAAGATAGACCAACAAAATATGCCCAATCAAATCGCTGGCATGGTTGAGGAGGGATACCTTGACTATGACGTTTCAAAAGATTTGCAGGGCGACATCGACTACCTAGTGATTGACGGAACGCTTCCACTGGAGCCAACCAGAAATGCGGAAACGTGGATTAACGTCTTACAGGTTATGAACCAAACGGGTCTTAGCATGGAGTACAACGCTGGTCAGATTGTTGAAGAAGCTATCAGAGCAATGGGAATAACAGACCTCGATAGATTTAGGATTGACCAAAAACAGCTTCAGCAAAACGGACCAAGCCCATCGCAACAAATGATGCTGATGGAAAAGATGCGTGGTGCAAATGTGCAAGACAATAATCAAATTCAACAAGAGGTTCAGGCTGGCAACCTAGTTCCGATGTCGGAGGCGAGGAGTGCATAATGGCAAATGAAGTTGAAAAAAATGTAAGACCTGAAGTCGCCGCTTTCGTTAATCGGGTCCAAGACGACCTACACAAGAAGCTAGACAGTTTCACAGCATCTATTACTGAGATCAAAAAAGATTGCGAGGAACTAAGGCACGAAGTCACAAGTTTGAAAATAGATGTTAATGCCGCGTCAAACTCTATTGAGACAATAGCAATTAGAACGAAAGAACTTATTGATAAACGTCTAAGTGGGAATGACGACATTAATAAAGATTTTAAACAAGAAGTCTCAGAGATGATTGATGGCTACTCTGAGCAAGTAGCTAACTTTCAAATATCTGTAGACGAGATGATGTCCAAGGTTGAGCGGTATTTTAGAAAAGAGAAGTACGCAATTACAAAGGGGATAATTACAGAGATAATTAATGAGGAGAAGCTAAATGGCTGAAACAAGACCTATTGGTGAACAGTTACGCTTTATCTCCCAATATACTGGAAACCACGTACTAGATGATTATTTAGAGGCGGCTGAAAAAGGCAACCGTTCTCTGAGTGACATGCTCGGAGATTTATTTGCCACATCTGATGGAAAATTTAGAAGTGACGTTTTCCAGTTTAGAGAAGACCCCAGCAACCCTGGATTCTTCCAAGTTCGTGTTGGTCAATACATAAATGCTGACACGGGTTGGACCACAATAACTTTCACAGATTTTGCACAGTATGTGGCAGATGCTCTTTCTCACAAGAACGCCGCAGAAGCCGCGAAGACAGCAACAGAAAGCGCAAGAGATGATGCCCTTCCTGTAATAAACAACATCAATAAGGTTATAGATGTTGCAAACAATATTACTGATGTAAGCACGGTGGCGGGACAAGTTGTCGGAGCAAAGACATATGCGGTCACTGTAGCTGGTGGAAAGTTTTATTTAGATGCTGTTTCAAATCCAACAATAGAATTAAAGAAGCAACATACTTACACCTTTAATCAAACGGATAGCACGAATGATGGACACCCTTTTGCTTTCAAAGATAGCGGTGGAAACAGTTACACAACTGGGGTCACTTACTTTTTAAATGGTGCTTCGGCAACCGAAAGTGACTATACCAACACTACAACTTTCAATGCTGGTGCGGCGACAGGTGACAGAAAGGTAGTCTTTTCTGTTACAACCTCTACCACATTAAGTTTATTGTATTACTGCACCGTTCATGGAAACGGTATGGGCAACAGCATAGACGTTGTTGACCACAACCTTGACCGTCTTTCGGCTATAGCCGCTAAAATTGTTATAGCGTCTGATACGGTTGCGCCCAAAATAACCGAAGTAGATACGGTGGCTACCCATATTGGTAACGTCAACACCACAGCGACAGATATAGCCAATGTTAATCTTGTGGGCGGCAGTATAGATAACGTCAACGCAGTCGGCACAGACATAGCCAACGTCAACACAGTTAAAAATAATTTACCAGCAATTAACAATGTGTCTGGTGCGATAGGTGCTGTTGGTACAGTTTCTTCGAGCATCCAAGATGTAAATGACGTTGTAACAAATCTAGCTGATATACAAACAGCTGCGAGTAAAGTTGGTGCGGGTCAGGACATCACAGTAGTGGCTGGGGCTATCGGTTCCGTAGGAACCGTAGCCACGGATATTTCGGCGGTTAACAACGTCAGTACAAACATGTCTAAAATCATTGAGGTCTCCAATGATCTTTTGGAGTCAATATCAGAGATAGACACAGTTGCTAACTCGATAACATTTGTCGATGCTGTCGGTCAGGATATAGCAAATGTAAACACCATTGCTAATTCCGCCAATCTAGCAAACGTAAATACGGTTGGTTCAAATATAAATGACGTTGGAACACTTGCTGGTATAAGCACAAAAGTATCTGCCCTTGCGGATATTGAGGACGGAACAACATCAACAAATGCGTTGTCCGACTTGCATAGCAATTTAAATGTTATTACGCCTCTTGGCGCAAACATAAACAATATTGTTACTGCGGCGAACAGCATAAACAATATTAACATTGCTGTTAATCCAACAAACTTGGCAAACATTTCTACGGTGGCGGGGGCTATTGCCAACGTCAACAGCGTGGGTCAGTCGATTGCAGACGTAAACTCTGTGGCCTCAATAGCTTCAAATGTGCAGAGCGTAGCCTCTAACGGTACAGATATTTCAACCGTGGCTACGAATGTAGGCAACATCGTCTTGGCTGGTCAAAACGTGGCTCAAATTTCTACGGCGGCGACATATATAACCGATATTATTGAAGCTCCAAACTATGCTCAGGACGCAAAAAGTTATGCAACTCATGGCGTAAACACAACCTTCACAGACAGAGATGGCAATGTTGCATTTTCGGCAAAACACTATGCTTCCGTTGCTCAAGCGGTAGGCAACGCTTTTACCACGGTTGCTGGAGATGAGAGAACCACGGGAGATACAAATGATGTCACAGCCAATGGAGCGGCTGACACCCTTAACATGATTGGTCTTGGTGGTTGCAAAATAAGAACAGAAGAAGCAACCGACAAGGTTTTTATAGACAGCCGATCCGTGGCGATGGCTGTTGCGCTAGGATAGGAGGAAAAAATGGCGACATACCAATTCAAGAACGAAACTCATGACAGCATAGGCACGGCTGGAACTGACGTTTACACTTGCCCTTCCACATATAAATCAATCGTGATTGGTTGTCAGGTTGCAAATGTAACGGGAGCGAGCCTTCCCGTTGAGATACAGCTAGTCAAGACGAACAACGATATTATCCACATAGCCAAAGCAAGTCGTGTTTTGGGCGGGACGACAGAAGATTTCCTTAGTGGTAAAAAGTTAGTCATGCAAGCTGGTGAGAAATTAAAGGTCAAATCTAAAGTAGACAGCAGTCTCGATTGCGTTGTCTCAATTCTGGAGGATGTAGATTAATGGCTGAAGCTACAGGAATTTATACTGGAACCGCTTATTCCGACAAAACTTTTTACGGAATTAAGTGCAATAACCTAACGAGCGACACAACGGTAAATATTATTAACGATGGGACGACAACTGTTGCGCTTCCAGACGATAATATACTCGACCCAGATGGCTATAAGACTTATTTCTGGTCGGCTGATACAGTCAGTTTCAGTTGGGGTCCGAATGGTCATTTATTGATGGAGTGGATATGAGCCAAATTATTGATTTAGGAAAACTTCGTTTTCATTTTGCAGGCGATTATGATGCCACAACAGCTTACGAAGTAAATGACATCGTAAAATATGGCGGTAATGTTTATGTCTACACATACGCATTAAAAGCCTCAGGGAATTTACCCACCAATACAGTGTACTGGGCGTTGATGGTTGATGGATTTAAGTTCCAATCGGTCTACGACAATACGATTAGTTATCGCCCAGGGGACGGTGTAACCCACGGTGGTAAAGTTTACATCTGTATTCTCGAAACAGTCGGCAACACACCGCCGAACACAACGTATTGGAGTTTGTTCGCGGACGGGATTCAATGGGAAGGCGAGTATGTTGCGACGACGGCCTACCAAAAGAATGACGTTGTTTCCTACGGTGGTTCGGTTCTTTACATTGCTAAAACCGATACAACTGGCAACCTGCCTTCAGACACAACCTTTTGGGATGCGTTTGTTTCTGGCATTGGTGCGGAAGGCGTATACAACGCCGCAACCGCATATGTTCTAAATGATGTTGTTGCTTACGGTGGTAATCTTTACAAAGCCAAAGGCGACACGACGGGGAACTTACCGTCTGATACTACATTCTGGGATGAGTTTCTTGGGGGCGTAAAAGCTCGTGGGGCTTACAACAATGCCACGGCTTATGCGCTAAACGATCTAGTTAATTACGGTGGAACCGTATATCGGGCTACAGCTGATACCACAGGGAATTTGCCCACTGATACTACCAAGTGGGAAGTTTATGTAACAGGTATCAACCCTCTTGGGGATTACAACAATACCACAGCTTACGTTCCTAATGATGTGGTTGCTTATGGCGGTTCGCTTTACAAAAACATAGCTGTTTCAACAGGCAACCTTCCCACCGATAATTCTTTCTGGTCATTTTTCCAAGGCGGAATTAGGCCGCTAGGCTCATGGTCTACGGGCGTTTCTTATTTACCAGGAGATGTAGTTGTTTATGGGGGCAGTAATTATCGTGCCTTACTAGCACACGCATCCACGACGTTTGCCACAGACTTCGCAGCAAACAACTGGGAAAAATACAACGGTGGCGTTGATTGGAAGGGATCATGGCAAACAGCTTACGACTACAAAGTCGATGACATAGTTAAGAACAACGTATCAAGCTACATTGCCATTTCAGACCACACATCTGGTACTTTTTCGGCAGACTTAGCAGGAGGCAAGTGGCAGTTATTCGCAGAGGGCGGAGATTACGTCTTACCCGCAACAACAGGAAATGCGGGTAAATATCTTTCAACGGATGGAGTGGATTACACTTGGGGAACAATCACGATTGAGACTGATACCGTCGATTATTTTCCGAGCAGTATCTCGTCTAGTGCCACTTGGTCTACGGCGGGTCAGCGCTTTACCTACGACACACTTACTGTCGGAAGTGGGGCCACTTACACCATAAGTGGAACAGGTAGTATCCACTATGTTTCAACGAATGGCCTAGTGGCCTTTTCTTAAAGGAGTAAAAAATGTCTAAAATAGTTGTTTCAAAAATACAAAATAGCGGGGGTGCGGAACTTACTATCCCCACTTCAGATGGTTCAGCGGGCCATGTAATGAAGACCGATGGAAGCGGAAACCTTGCGTTCGCTGACATCGCAACGCTTGGTTCAAGCGGTATTCCAAGTCTTGCTAAAGATATAGGAGGATCAAACGGTTCTTCTTCCGATGCTGGCAAGGTTATGTGGACAGACGTAAAGGCTGGCGTAAACACCAATGATATTATTCAAGTGCGCATTACTGGTCGAATGGTGGGAGGTTCTGGTTCGGACATGTATATGTACGGCTTAAATTCTTCTGGGGCTAACATTACCTCTGGATACTTGGGTTACGGCTCAAACGACTATTACAACGGTCAAAATGAAACCAACAACGCATCTCATAACTCAAACAATGGTTGGATTTGGTGGCCTCAATACCAAGAGCCAGCAACAGAAAACTATTCATATGGTGAGGGTATGACCTTCCGAATGTTTATTACTCCGCAAAAATTCGGAAGCTATGGCGGTATAGAGACATCTATCTATTACCGATACCAACAAAACACCAGTTACGATTATCCGAACTACGGGCAAATGCACTGGCATAACTATAATAACAACACACCTCCAGACACATGGCACGGCATTAGAATGTTTCCCCAAAGTGGAACTTTGTCTTCGGCTGGCGGATTCAAGTCCCGCATCTTTGTAGAGTTACTTGGCGCATAAAAATAACAAGTTAAGGAGACACCCTTATGGCAGAGTTACATCTAGATAAACTTAGCGTAAATCAAATAAAAGCGGCTGGAGACACAGAGTTTTTGACACCAGAACAAACAGCCCGAAAGTTTGCCCCTAGCAATTCTGTGTCTGGCTCGCAACTTTATGATACGTCTGGTAGCTATACTTTCGTTGTTCCTTCTGGAGTAAGAAACATCTCTGTCCTCTGTATTGGCGCAGGCGGGGGCGGTCATCCCAGCTGGGCAAACAACGGCGGCGGAGGTGGAGGCGTTGCTTGGGCAGATAACATTGCAGTAACCGCAGGGCAGTCTATAAGCGTTACGGTTCCAGCCACAACGACACACTCAACTGATGGAGGCAATGCGGCCTGTGGAGGTTTCTTTATGGCTACTGGAGGGAAAGGAACTGGCGGTGCGCCGCGAAATGGGGGAACTTATGTCTCTGGAACTGAGACTGCCTCAGGAGGAACGGGCGGCAAATCTTTTTACAGTTCTGCTGGAGGCGGAGGTGGTGCAGGAGGCTACTCAGGAAATGGCGGAAACGGCTATTACGGTTCTAGTGGAAACACACCTTACAACGGTACTGGTGGAGCCGCAACTGGCGGAACGGGATACGACTCATCAACTTACGGATTCTGTGGTGGCGGAGGCGTTTGGCACGAAGGAGAAGGTGCAAGCGGTACTTGGGGATCATTAACTAATCAAAGCTCTTCACCGTCAAATCAAGGAAACAGTTTTTATAGTGATTACCGCTACTCTGGCGTAGCTGGCTCAAACGGCGAACACGCTGGTTTTCTCAACAACAGTTCGTCAAACTCTAACAAAGGCAGAACAATATACCACGGAGAAGGTGGACAGTTTGGCGGCGGCGGCGGCGGTGGCGGAACGTCTGTTTCAGGCAACAGTAATTTTTGTCGAGGAGGCATGGGGTGCGTAAAAATTATGTGGTCAACTAACATTGGCTTCTCGATTAAAGATCAATAGGAGATTTAAATGAGCGACTTAGATTTTTATTATGTAGCTCTCGATGAAGACGGAGAGCCAACTGATGTTGTTTTACATCAGGACAATCATGCCTTTCTCATGAAGGATGCCCCAGAAGGCTGGGCCGATAAAGTGTGGGCCACTATTCTGCCAAATGTTCCAGAACTAAAACCAAACCAACGTGCTGAACGCAATGGATGGTCTGCAAAAACTGACGAAAATGATGTAAGAATATTTTCTTGGGACTGGGAAATAGAAACATGGGATAAAGAACAGTGCTTAGAAATGTGGGTAAGAGGGCCACGGAACTACCTTCTTGCTTCGACAGACTGGACCGTTCTTACGGACAATCAATTAACAACGGCTACAAAAAACAAGTGGAAAACATATCGCCAAGAACTGCGCGATCTAACCACTGTTTATGCAGACGTTGAAGACCCAGACGATATAGTTTGGCCTAAGGCTCCTGGGGAGCCTGACTATGTTGATCCCCCATCGGACGAAGATGAAGGTGATAGCGAGTAAAGGGTATAAATGGGTAATGAGGTTCAAAGTCTTTTCGGCACACCAGTTCTCACATCTAAAATACAAAATATTTATCTGGTCGAAAGAGCCGCTTATCTGGCTATAGAGTTTCACAAAAATTCAAAAAAACCACTTCTTGTTTCTGAAAGATGGAACGACCAAGTTCGTAGTCAAAACAAGAAAGAAAAAGATAAGTTTGGCACAACATCCTTTGGCGATAACCAAAAGTTATTTGAGAACAAGGAATGGGTTCCTGTAGCTGAAGCTATCCTTGATTGTGTAAATGAAATGTTGTTTTCGGCATACGGTGAATTATCACATACTCCGATGCTTCAAACCATGTGGCTTTCCGTTTATCCAGATGGCGGGTTTATACCAGAGCATGTCCATGCAAACAGTATTTTTAGCGGTGTCTTTTATGCTAGTGCAGAACCAGATGCGGGTAATCTTATTTTTGCTGATCCCGCTTGGGTTACAAAGACAATGTTTCAAGTCAACAACATAAACAAATCCTTTTTTAAAACAAAACATGAAATGCCTGTGGAAACAGGCAAAGTAATTTTATTCCCTGGCTGGCTTCCACATTCGTCTCAACCAAATAAATCGGGAAGAAATAGGATTATTATAGGATTTAATGTGGGCTTTGGGACGAAGGAATTAAAACCATCTGATAATGTACGAAAAGTACAACCATAAGATTTGCGGATTTAGTTAATGAACATTGATCTCGATAACGAAGAACTTAAGGCATTGCTGACTCAAGCCGCTAAAGACGGCGCACAGCAAGCACTAGCCGAGGTCGGTCTGGATGGCAAAGATGCTCACGAGGATATTCGAGACTTAAGGCATCTGATAGACTCATGGCGTTCCGCAAAAAAGACTATGGGCCAAACAACTCTTAAATTAGTAACCACCTCTGTTTTGGTCTTTATTGCGGTAGCGGTGGCTATGAAACTTGGATTTTCAATAGGAGAAAATTAATGACTCAACACATGGAACTTAAACTTAAGAAAATGACTTTATCAGAAGACAGAACTGGTGGTTCTGGACTTAAAGGTAAAGCTCACAAGGTATGCACATCATCCAAACCAGTTGTCAGGAAGGGCAAGAAACAAAAGTAATGTCATCTAAAACTGACCTTAAGAACATTAAGTCACTCGAAAATTCAACAGGTTGGAAAACATTAAGGCGGGTCATGGAGGCGGAGATTGTTACTGCCGCTATGCAAATAGCCGATAATCCCAACATGGAACTTAACGAGATCAATTTTAGGCGTGGAGCAATCTGGGCGGCTAACCGAATGTTGGAAATGCCTCTGAGGTTAACCACAAAATTGGAGGCAGAGATTGCGCTGGACAAGGACGACAGTGCAAAACCTTTAGATTAAATTTGTCCTATTAACAACTTAATTCCCGCTACGGCTGGAAGGAGATAAAATATGGCAGTACCACAAAGCAAGGAAGACATGACAAATGCTGTTGACGCGATAGCCTCAAAGCAAATGGGTGTTCCTCCCCAAGCACAACAAGGAGCTACGGCTCCTCAAGCAGAAGCAAAACCACAAGAAACCAACCAAGAAAAAGCCGCAAGCACGGGATCACCGCAAACCGAAGGTGATGCTATTGCCGCTGAAGCTGTGGTTTATGAAATAGACTTTGGTGACATGGATGCAGAAGGAAACAAGGTCACAAAGAAGTTAACCGACAAACAAATCAAAGGAACTTTTGATCGTTATTCTGCAATGAACCATCAGAACGCCCAATACAAACCAGTGATGGATTTGGTTAGGCAGATTCAACAGGCGAACCCAGATTTACGAGACCCCAAAAAATTTGCTGACCAGATGAAAAACATCTACATGGCTCAGGTAAAAAACCCAACTATGGGTAATACTGAAGGTGAAAGGTCTCAAGGTCCAAACGCTTCAAAGATGCAAAGCCCTCTTAATGACCAGTTGTCAAAATGGGAAGAGGACAACGCGGTTCAACTCCCCCCTGGATACAAAGAAATGTTGGTAAATGGCGGCGGAGAAATGCAAGCCGTTAAGAAACAGTTAGCACAAACGCAAAATGCACTTCGAGCTATGATGGCTAGAACGCAGGGTGTGGCTGATGCCGCAAAACAACAAGTGCAGAACGCGACTACCGACAAGACGGCGGCTATTAAACAGACAATCGCAAACAATTTAGATCAGGCACAAGCGGCGTTACGTCTCCCAGACGACAAAGCAAATGACTTTATGGTTTTTTCCGCAGAGCGTGGATATACGATGGAGGACTTCGCAGATTTAAACCTGACAGTAAAAGTTATGCAAGACTATGCAAACAATATGAATAGCCCTGAGATGGAGAGGATGAGAAACATAGCTATGAAACGCCAAGCCTATACAGGATCACTTGGCTCAACTCCATCAAGTAGTCCGTCTGCTGCTCCAACGGATGAAATGAGTACGTTTGACAAGATGGCTAGTGCCGCAATGTCGAAACGAGGCATGGGTTAATATTCCTCTCCCTAACTTGGCCCCGTTTCGGCGGGGTCTTTTTTTTTAAACAGGGACGAAAAATATTTTTATATAGTCTATTATTCGATAATACGATGAACGCAACGCCACGGCCTTGCACGTAAACATAGATGTTTAGGGATGATAACGGCCCCTAACTCGCTCTTAACCCTTTTTAAACCTAGCAACCATAGGAGGATTAATCATGGCGGCTATTCAAGGACTTCGGGGTACAGGTGAGTTTAATTCAGACTTTCGCCCCAAAAACTACAGAGAGCTTTTTACTCTGTTAGAGCCTAACGGTAATGCACCCCTAAATGCTTTGCTTGCTATGGGTTCGTCTGAGTCTTCAGATGACCCTGAATACAAAAATTTTAGAGATGAATTGCCAGATAGGAAAATGAAAGTGAATGGTGCAGTAGCTAGTACATCTACTACTACTATCACTATTGACGCTTCTGACGATAACAAATTCGCAATCGCTGGTTCCATTGTTGTAAACAGTGAGACTGGTGAGGTGATGCACGTTACCGCAGACACAACTGGTACTACATTAACTGTAGCTCGAAACATTGGTGCAACTTCGCACCAGATAGCAGATGACGCTGAACTCTTCATCGCTGGCTTTGCGGCGGCTGAAGGTGCGAACAGCCCTACTGCTATTTCGTTCGACGCAACTGTAGCCAACAACTATTGCCAAATTTTCAGGACAGCTTTTCAGGTTTCAAATACCTTACAAAGCACCTACCTAAGAACTGGTGATAAGTTGGATGAAGCAATGACAAAAGCTCTTAAGCTCCACATGAGCGATATCGAAAGAGCCATGTTTTTTGGCATGAAACATGAGGATGCAACTACTGCTTCTCAGCCAACACGCTTCACTGGTGGTCTCTGCAATAGTCTTACTAATGTTGTGGACATTACTTCAAGTTACGCCTCATACGGTGGGTCTGCTGCTGGTCAAATGACTGAAGCTGGATTTGATGACTTGCTCATCTCATCTGTCTTTAAGTATGGTTCTAAGCAGAAAATCGCTTTTGTTGGTGAAACTGTAGCTAATCAGCTTCAACAAATTGGTAAAGACCGTTGGAAGCCAACACAGTACGACAGTGCGTATGGAGTGAATTTGACTCAATACCAAACTTTTGCTGGCGACTTAATGGTGCATTTGCATCCTCAATTCAGGCAAGTTCCTGGCATGAAGACTGCAATGATTATCATTGATTTCCCATATCTGTCTTATCGCTACCTAGAAGGTCGTGATACTCAGCTGTTGGAAAACCGCCAAGCACCTGATGCGGATAGCACCAAGCACGAATATTTAACTGAGTGCGGATTGGAGCTTCTTCAGGACAAAGTACACTCTTACATTAAGAACTGGTCAACCCGATAGGGACGACCACTTTCTGAAAGTGCGTATACTAAAGGGGTGCATATCGCGCCCCTTTTTTATTGGAGGAAAACATGGCAACAAAACCTAAAAGAGCAAGAACTTCTAAAGGTCATTATAAAGCTGACGACCCTAAAACGCCTGATGTTAATGAGGCTTTCGTACAGGAAGAAACCCCCGCACCCAAGGCTACTGCCTTTAAGCCAGACCTAATTTGGTATGAGTCAAGAGAACGAGAACCAAGTATGTTTGATGTTGCTGATATTGGATCAATACGAAATTTCACAAATGGTCGTCTTGAATGGAAAGTAAAGCCTGATGATGTGGAGCGATTTGAGTCGCACCATTTCTTTAAGACGGGTCGAGTAGTTAAGAAGGCAGGCTAATTATGGCTGATACAACCGCTACAACCGCTACTTATACAAGCAATACAAACCCCCATATCCGTGACAAAAATTCCCCTTTGTCCGTGCTTATTATGCAGACTTTACGTCGATATGGGGACTTCCACCCTGGTACGGTTGACGGGGACGTTATGCTTATGATGATGGAATTTGCGAATACAATAATAGATGACATTCGCCAACATCCATATCACGACACGACAAAGCCTTTAGACTACTATGAATCCGTAGAGGAGGTTCGGGCTATTCCCGATCCTATAATAGTTAATGGGATGCTCTATCACTATGCTCTTCAGCAAGGTAGCGACAAGCTACAAATGTATCTTCCTATGTATTATCAAACCATGAATAGGTTGCTTTGGCAGGCTATGAACGGAAACACGAAATTACAAATGCGAGTAATGGATGACGGTACAAGTAGTAGGAACATAAATGGAGGCAAGACGAGCTTATTTAATGGGACTGTTAAACCGTGACATCATCAGTAAAGTCTCCATCTGGACTAAGACTAAAAACATTCGCCTATGAAAATTTTCAAGGTCTAGACACAAGTAGAGATGTAACCTCCCTAGACACTGGTAAGGACCAACACCTTACCGTTGTTGACAACGCTACTTGTGACTGGCGGGGTCAGATAGTGCGTGACCCCGCCCACAAATTTTTAGAAGGCCAACACCCTGTAAACCACATTGCCTTTTTTAATAAAGATGAAATTGTTTATGTGGAAGAAGACGGTGCGGCATTAAATTTTAAATCAGAGCGCGGTCATAAATTGACTGGGGTTTATGGGAAGAACGACATAGTAACATCAGGTATTTTTAACCAAATGGCTTTTTTTGCAGTGAGGGGCCAGCCTGTTTACAGATATGACGGTATTGTTTTTTCTAGTAATCAGTCCCCTGCATTAAACGAATTAAGGCCAGCATACATGGCTTCGGTTCAAAGAAGACTTGCTGTTGCTGGTATCCCTGGACGAGAAACGGAGGTGCATTTATCGAGAGTAGACCAAGACGAAATATTTCCAGACGACGAAGCTGACGACGAAACAAATGTCCTTCGTGCTGGGTTCTTCGACATCGCCAACAACTTAGGTACGGCGGATCAGATAACTGGTCTTGGATCATTTGAGCAAAACCAGTTGGTAATCTTTACAATGGACAGGGCGTTAATATTTAAAATTGACCCCGACTTTACACGATGGACAATAAACGACAACGCGAACATTCATATCGGCTGTGTCAGCCACAATACTATAGTAAACGCGGGGACGGACCTCCTTTTCTGCTCACGGTCTGGTATTCACAGTATAAAAAGGAGCGAGGAGAACGGCATCCTCGTATATTCCTACAGTCTATCGGACAAGATAGACCTCCTTTATCGAGAACTATTCAACTCGGTAGAAGACCCAGAAAAGATTTCCGCCGTCTTTGACCAAGACGAAGGGCAATACCATGTATTCTTCCCTCAGAGCGGAGACCTAATTACAAGACGACTAACTTTGGCACTCAACCCCGAAGGGGGTGAGGCTCAACCAAAGTTTAGTACGGGGTCATTTTTAAACCAAAGATGTGGTGCTTTTCTAAATGGAAGGTTTTGTGTCGGGACGGTTGGTGGTGTCTACGATGTATTCAAAGTAGAGACTGAAACTGAAGAAGCCTTTACCCCTGACATGACTATCACAACTCCTCTCCTTTGGCACGGGAGTTTGCAGAATACTAAGGAAACTCACAGCATTTTGATACAGGCGGCGGGCAAGGGCGTTATAACTGTAGATGCCCAAGACCAGAATGGTCAGGTAATCGCTGAAATGATTATAGAAGTCGATGATACAAAGGACGACAATTACTTTGTGGATGTGCCATTATCTCGTCAATACGAACGTAAGTGGCAACATCGTTATATCGCGGCTCAGTATAGGTTTAGAAGCTCTGGTGGTCGCGGTCTTCTCAGGATTATCGGTTTTGCAATTACAGTGAGGGAATAAGATGGCAAGAATTAGACAACAATATCCCCAAAACTACGGTAGCTCTGGGAATATTAACACAGAATTTGAATCAATCATTAGATATGTAAATGCCGCTGAACTTGGCGACAACACTATCGGCGAACTTCTGGGTAAAATATTTGACGCATCTGGCAACTGGGCTGGACCAGTAGAGTTTAGAAAAGATAGTTCGGCTGGGTTTCAATACAGGGTTGGAGAATATGCCAACGCCGATACGGGCTGGCAGACCCTTGCCACACTTGCCGAGCTTCGTGGGGCTGACGGTGCGCAAGCATCAGAGATCGGCGCACCTATTTTTTACGGAAGAGTTGACTATACGCCTACGGCTGGTCAGACCGTTTTTGATTATGCTCACGTAACTACAGATTCTTTGCTTGTCTATGTTAACGGTGTTTTAAAAAGAGAAGGCTCCCTTAACGATTATACTTCTAGTACAACCACTGGAGCCTCAAGCACTGGGGCAGTGACATTTAATTCTGGTTTAACAACATCTGACACAGTTACAGTATTTAAAGTTCGATCCACCTCAATCACTGGATACACACGTTCGGATACTTATACGACTGCTACTCAGATTAACTTTCCGTTTACTCATGATGCAAATACTAAGCTACAAGTTTATCTAAACGGCATCTTGCAGAGAGAAGGCGGAACAAACGACTACACCACAATTCCCGCACAGAATGTTATTCAGTTTAATACAGGTGTGCCAGCAAGCAACCTAGTTACCATAATCACGGTAGAAAACACTTCTGTCCAAGCTGTGACAGGTTTGATGTTTGAAGAAAACTTTGTCCATTCTGACACTGGATTTATAAAGTTCGACAAAATAAGTATTGCAGATGGTTCGATTGCTCAGGCAAAGGTCGCTAACCTTACGTCTAATTTGACTGAGAAAGCAAAGCTAACTGTGGGGTCAACCACACCAACAGCCTCAGCCACAGGTGACTTATGGCATGACACTTCAGTAAACCCCAATCAGTTGAAATTCTATGACGGAACAATGTGGCTTAGAACTTCTCCAGAATCTTCGTTACCTACATTCCAAACAACAGATGCGGGTAAATTTGTTAAGGTTAATAATACTGGAACTTCGCTTGAGTATGGCGATCCAGATTTCTCTGGACTTATCCCAATTAATCAAAAAGGTGCGTCTTCTGGCGTAGCTTCTTTGGATTCTCAGGGCAAGCTACCTCAGGCTCAGTTGCCTACAACTCTTTCATCTGACAGTTTTTACATGCTCGTTCCGACAGCCGCAAATAGCCCATATGTTATCAAAAGAATTTTTAACCAAAAAATAACTATTGATGGCATCGCACTGCAAACGACAACTGGAACTTGCTCGGTGCAGATAGCAGTCGATGGAACGGGTTATGGTGCTGTCCACGCAGTAAGTTCTGTTCCCACTGAGATAGCATCTCTGGGTTCGGTTATTGAAGTAAACGCAACATCTCAATCTCACAGTGTCGGATTTATTGTGACGAATAATAGTTCGGCTGGGAACTTGGAGGTGGTACTCGCAGTAGCTATTTCTGCAACTTAATAAGGCAATTTAATGAAAGTAAGATACGCAAAGAAAAGTGACATAAAAATTGGGGTAACTTTAGGGGCAGTAATGTGGGCGGAAAGTAGTTTTATCTCGTCCGACTTTAGTAAAGAGAAATTATATAAATGGGCTGATGCTTTAATAGATGATGAAAATGGATTTGTTGCAGTCGCAGTGGACGACAATGACATACTTTTTGGTATGTACTTAGGCTGTATAGAACAACATTTCTTTGGGAACGATATTTATGCAAGGGATTATTTATGGTTTGTTGAGCCAACAAAAAGAGGCGGAATGGCGGCAGTTAAACTTGTTAAGAAGTTTGAAGAGTGGGCTAAAGAAAGAGGAGCCACAGAGTTACGCCCAGGCATATCGACAGGCATATACATGGATAAAATTAAAGGTTTGTATGAGAGACTTGGCTATGAGCATGTCGGGTATCTTTTTAAGAAACAGATAGAAAAGGAGGCTTAATATGTGTGGTGGTGGAGGAGGCAGTTCGCCTCCAGATTATACTCAGGATAGAGCGGATTTAAAGAATGAGACGCTTGCAAATTATCAATCTCAAGCTGATGCGTACAATACATCTATGGAAGCCTACAATGCAGAGGTGCAAGATTTATTGAGCCAAGGTGAAAGCCTGTCTAATACGTTTGCTGGTGCGACTTACGATCAGCTTTACGATAATCCAAATACAGCTGAAAATGAAAGCCTTCTTGCAGGCGATCCTCTTAATCAAGCCCAAACTTTGCAGTCGCAGTTCGACGCATTGCAAATGCCAGAAGCCCCCGTGTTTGATCCCGTTGTTATGGGAGAGGGAGGTATTGGTGCGGTAAACATTGGCTTGGATGAAATGCCGACGCTGATAGACGCTGCGGGTGTGGACACCAGTGGCTTTGGTTCTCAAATAGATGCTCTTGGGTCTACGATTGCCAACTTGCAATCGCAAGGCGCGGCAGAAGAAGCAAGGCTTCAAGGAATTTATGACCAGTACAATTTAGATACTGCAAACACAGGTTACGATATTGGTCAGCTAGGAATGGGTAGCAATCTCGGTGGTTCCTACAGAGATTTAAATACTCTGGAAGCTACTCTTGGTAATGTCCGAAGCCCAATCGCAGGCTTCATTGATTTTGATGGTGATGGCATTGCTGGCAACGAAGGTGCAGCCGCCAGAAATCAAATATCAAATTGGAGAAGTCAACTTGACTCTATAGGTGCGCAAACTGCGGCAGAAAATCAGAGAATATCTGATTTTGGTTCTGGTCTTTACACCTCTATTGACCAAGGCATGACAGACTTCGGTGCATTAGGTGGTGATTATACTAAAGAAGCTGAGATCAGCGCTCTCATGGCTACCATTGCGCAAAAAGAAAGAGAGATAAATAGGTTTAGTTCACCGCTCGGTGGTGATTTCAGCGGTCAAAGGGCTGAATTGAATGCTCTCAAATCACAGCTTCAAGGTCTTATCACTGAAGGAGACAACGAAAGAACGAGGGTTCAAAATTTTATAGACAGTCAAGGTCAGGCTTATGAAGACCTCTATGGCACAGCTATGGATACAGGTATTTACAGCAAGGCTGGTATAGATGCTCTGGGTTTAGCGCGTGACGAACTTGCATACGACACAGCCAACTTTAGTACACCCTTTGGAGACTCACTCTACAACCCAGAAAACGTAGGTGGTTTTTACAGACAAAGAGCAACAGACGCTATAACTGGTTTGGGGACTGAACGTCAGAGCAGACTTGATGCAATATCAAATGCAATATCTGGCGCAACCTCTGGTCTGTCAGATGTGCCTCTTTATGATGAAGACGCTATACGAGATTACTATGGAACTTTAGATAGTGCCGCTGGAGATTTCAGCAGATTTTCTGGAGGTAGAGTAGATGAAATCCAAGCTGAAATTGATACTCAAAGAACAGCCATTGATGGTCGAATCAATGAACTGAGAGCGTACAGAACTCAACTTGAAGAAGACGCACAAGCTCTTCTCGAAGAGATAGAAAGCGGATCATACTACGGTCTTTCAGACCTAGACGATCCTGATGCTAGAGCTTTGCAGATGAATAAAAATATCGAGCTTTACAACGCTCAACAAGCATTGGATGAGATTGCAGTAATCGAGAAGAGGCTGGAAGGACAAAGACAAAGGCTTGAATTGGATGCCGCAAATGTTGCGGCTAGAACTGCTGACGCTCAACAGTCAATTCAGATCGGGGCTAGTGGAACACCGACATTTGGACGATCCGCTTTTGCACAGCCAGCAACAGAAACCAACATGACTAGATACAACCCAACTGAAGAAGAGGAGGATAACTACTTAGCGAGTAGATCGCCATTTAGTACATCACTTGGGGCAATCCAAATAGGCGGCTAGGGAGTTAGATAATGGGTTTTGGTGCAGTAGTAGGGGCGGGAGCAAGTTTAGTTGGCTCCATTTACGGTGCGAATAAGGCGGCGAAGTCTGCCCAAAAAGACCGTGAGTGGGCAAACTTTCGTGCGGCCCAGTCTCAAAATTTTGCTGATGCTCAGTTTAATTTAAGTCTTGCTGACAGACGAATACAGCAAGAGGAAAACGCCTATCAAAGAGTGATGAACGCTATGATGCGGCGGCAGGCTGGTCAGGAAAGAAATTACCAGATCAATGAACTGAACGCTTATAAAGCGCAACTCCTCGAAGAGAGGGCTGGTGATATACGTCGTCAAGTTACAGAAGACAGAGCGGCGGCAAAACAACGTGAGTTTCAAATACAGCAACTCTTACAAAACCAAGACTTGAGCGCACAAGAAAGGGCATATGCTCTTGAAGAATTAAAACGTGCGCAAGAAATAGCTTCTGGCGAAAGAGAAGAAGAGCTTGTCCGTTTCTATGAGGATCGGGCTGAGAAGGACATCGAAAGAGAGTTCTACATCTCTCAAATGGGTCAAGCCCGCCAAGACTACCAAGACGAGCGTGAATACGATCTTGGGATTAGAAACCAACTTTTGCAAAGGATGGAAGAACTGAGCCAAACGGCTCAAATGGCATACGATGAATTGCCTATGGTTCAGCCATTAGCACAAGTAAATCCCCAAGATATTATGGACGAAGCTCTTCGTAGAGAAACACAGTATGTAGCTGATGTTGATAGAGCCGCAGACCGAGTTGCTTCTGTTGGAGAAGCTGGACTGATCCGCCGAAGCATGGACGTAAGTGACACTGGCACAGACGAAAGAGCCAGAATTGCTGCTCGTCTTGCGGGTGAGTATGCAGATGCAAGACGAAGGGCTAGAGACGAGGCTACAAGCTATATTTCAGGAATGGTATCAGCTGAAAACGAACCTATTATTCAGCAGATGGCACAGAACCGAGACCGCCTTGCTATGGCTACTGGTGTTGGTGAAGCTGGTATGAACTACTTTAGTCAGTTGCCAGGGGTGCAGTCATCCGTTGGTCAATATCAATTATTAGGAGGAACGCCTACTGGAATACTTGATAGGCAAATTCGGTCAGCGAATAATTACTCTGCTCCAATAAATATTGGTTCAGCTATTTATGACGATATGAGGGTCGGCACAGGATTAGCTCAATACAATAGACCGTCAATTGCTAGTGATGCTGGCTTCTTTAATGTCAAAACTGGAATGTATGACCCATATAGATCAAGCGTTGGTAATTATATGATTGGAAACCCAGGAAGCATTTATTCAGGTAATGCTTCGGATGCTAACTCCAGATACCTAGATTCAATGAAAACCGCTAGAGAGGCAGGCAAAGGCGTTGGAAGTGCTATGAAGAATTTCTTCGACGAGGCTGACTTTGAAGGCAAACTTGATAACTGGTGGGAGAATAGGAAAGCGTAATGGATTGGTCTCAGTGGTATTCAGGTTGGGAAGAACGCGAAAAGTACAACACTAGCAAGCGTAGAGAGTTTGCTAGAGCGTTTGAAACCTTCAAAAAAGATAATCCTTACGCAACAGCAAAGGATTACCAAGATTATATTGACCAGTTTGCGGGTAACTCAAACTACATACGGGGCGGCGCACCATCTAGCGATGTCCTACAATCTATGGCTGATGAAAACCAAAAAAACCTTCAGGTAAAACGAGACAGAGAAGCACATGATGCGAGGATGGCTGAGTTCACTCGCATGAACCAGTACAAAGAGTTTGCTCAACCATACCTTATGGGAGGCGACCCATCTGGAATAGAGGAAAGAAAAGGCCAGTTTAAGTCCGCTATCGGTAATGTTACTCCATTGGTTAGCGGGATGCTTGATAATTATTTTACCAACGAAAACTACATGACACAGCAAGGTCAGTTGTTGCTAAATAAGGTCGATCAAGCGGCATCTTACCTGACCCGTGTTGGGGGTACGGTTAAAGACAAAAAACAATTTGCACAGTTGCTTGGTATACAGCCACATTTTGTTGATCCATTAATAGACATGGCTAGTCAAGAATATGACAAACGTAGACAAGATCACTGGCTAGATAAAACAGGAAATCTGGAAACCCGTGTAATATCGCTTGCCCAAAGAGGCGGTGATATTGATGCCTTTTTAAAAGACATCGGGGAAAACGGCATGTTTGAATTGCCTCCTAATTTAGAAACTAATTTGAGATCACTTTATGGTTCTGAAACGGAGCGGGTGAACAACACATTATCTCAAGAGGCGGCTGGGTCTTATACTACTATTGCCAATGGAATGAGGTCCAACCCGAATTTCATGTTGGGGTTGAGCAACGATAGTCGTGCCAACATTATAGAGAGAATAAGAAACCAATTTGTAAATCAAATGTCTCCCGATCAATTTAAGAGACATTTTGGTGCGCCCCCTGAAGATGTGGGAGATTCAAAATTTGAAAACATTGCAGATGAGTTAATCAGGGAAGCTCAAAATAACCAGTCACACTTAAGGTCCCAAAGCCAAGATGAGGTTAGGGGAGAAGTTACTTCAATGATCTCAAAAAATATAATGGAGAGATTTGATGAAGGCGTAAAACAGCTTGGTGAA
>CENJ01166949.1_pt1 | contig 25060 bp, 28 predicted proteins | sample 356161 | NCBI WGS metagenome assembly CENJ01 (sample SAMEA2619531, study PRJEB7988) | marine metagenome | biome: marine biome (ENVO:00000447); feature: surface water layer (ENVO:00002042); material: "saline water (ENVO:00002010), including plankton (ENVO:xxxxxxxx)" | depth 5 m | reverse complement strand
ATAGACTCAGTAAATTAATTTATGAAAAAAGTACTACTCACTGGCATTTCTGGTTATATCGCAATGCACTGCGCTAAAGAGCTCTTGCAGCGTGATTATCATATAAATGCTACTGTTAGAAACCTTGATAAGGTTGAAGACATTAAAAATGCTCTCTCAGCACTGTCGCTTGATGTTGATAAAATCGAATTCTTTCAAGCAGATCTTCTGTCAGATGATAATTGGGAAGATGCGATGGCAGGTTGCGAGTATGTTATGCATGTCGCCTCCCCCTACCCTCTCAACCAGCCAAAAGATGAGAACGTTTTAATTAAGCCAGCAGTTGAAGGAACAGACAGAGTTGTATCTTTAGCTATTAAAAATAATGTCAAAAAAATTGTCTTAACCTCTTCCGTAGTTGCCGTGTCTGTTGGACATACCAAAAAAGAATACAGTGAGAAAGATTGGAGTTATGCTGACAAGCCAATTGCGCCATACGCTAAAAGTAAGACGCTTGCGGAAAAGAAAGCTTGGGAACTTATCAAGAACGCTAATACAGACACTAAATTAACAGTCATTAATCCATCAGGAGTTATTGGACCATCACTGACCTCAGAGATAAGTTCTACACAATTAATAATCGCAGGACTTATGAATGGAAAAATTCCCGTAAACCTACCTATACACATAGGTTATGTTGATGTAAGAGATGTAGCTTTAGCTCATATCAAAGCGCTTGAGAACCCAAATTCTGACGGTGAGAGAATTATCGTCTCAAATACAGAATTGTGGCATAAAGATGTTTCTAAAATCCTTAAAGAAGGTGGTTATAAAGCTCCTTGGCTTACAGTTTCTGTTCCTGTGGCTAAATTTCTAGCAAATATTGTGCCAGCTTTGAAAGGCGCTAAAAGATTTCTAGGTAAAGATATGGTGAAAAATACTACTAAAGCAGAAGACATATTAGGCATATCATATATAGATATAAAGAAATCTATTCTGGATGATGCTAAAAGTCTGACTGAATTTAAAAAGGTTTAATTTTAGTATCTAAAGTGCTTGATCCTTTCACCACTCTGTTCTATTTCAGTCATTGATTTGATACCAATATCGAGGTGTTTTTCCGCCCACTTGGATGTGACCTTTTTATCAGATTCTTCAGTTTTAATGCCATCTGGAGTGGTTGGTACATCGGAAACAAGTAGTAATGCGCCTCTAGCGATTTCGTTGTAGTGACCGCCAATAAAGATGGTGGCAACTTCCATATCTATCCCAATAGCAGTCGTTTTTTTCAGTTTCTTAAGAAAAGCTTTGTCATGTTCCCACAAACGTCTATTGGTCGTATATATAACACCTGTTCTGTAATCTTCTCCAGCCTCTTTGATCTTTTCAGATACAAATTTATGTAACTTAAATGATGGTAAAGCAGGCACCTCTGGTGGAAAGTAATCATTTGTCGTTCCTTCACCTCTAATAGCTGCTATGGGAAGAATGAAGTTACCTATTTCAGAAGCTTCTTTCAAACCACCACACTTTCCTAAAAATAGAACTCCTTTAGGGTTTCTAGCTAATAAAAGGTCCATTATTAAGGCAGCATTTGGCGAACCAATACCAAAATTTATTATGCTTAAGCCATCGGAGTTTGTTGCACTTTGCATGGCACCACCCTCTCCTTTTATTTCACAATTAAATTTTTCTGCAAAGGCAGTAACGTAATTTTTGAAGTTAGTTAAAAGGATATAGTCCCCAAGATCATCAATTTTTGATCCGGTATATCTTGGTAACCAGTTTTGTGCGATCTTTAATTTATCAACCATAAAATTGGAAAAGAATCTTAGCAGATTAATTTAAAAAAGAAAGTTTATTTGAATTCTTTAATACTCGGACAAGTACAAACTAGATTTCTATCACCATAAACATTATCTACCCTGCCAATTGGAGGCCAGTATTTTTGCTGCTTGATTTGATTATTTGGGTAATAAGCTTCTTTTTTGCTGTAAGGATAAGTCCATTCATCGATTAAAGTATCAACGCAGTGGGGAGCATTTTTTAATAGATTGTTGTCCTGTAAGGAGTTACCTTCCTCTATTGCTCTAATTTCCTCCCTAATACCAATCATAGCCTCACAGAATCTGTTTAATTCCTCCAGTGATTCACTTTCAGTAGGTTCAATCATTAGTGTGCCTGCCACTGGCCAAGACATAGTAGGCGCATGAAAACCATAATCTATCAGTCTTTTTGCTATATCCTCTGCTTCGATGCCGCATGATTCTTTAAATGGTCTGACATCAATTATGCATTCATGAGCAACCAGATTATTTTTACCGGTGTATAAGATTTGATAATGTTCTCCAAGTCTTTTTGCTAAATAGTTTGTGCTCAAGATTGCTGCTTGGGTAGCTTTTCTTAATGAATTTTGCCCCATCATGGCAATGTACATCCAGCTGATAGGCAAAATACTGGCACTGCCAAATTTTGTCCCTGAGATAGCATAACCAGCATCCTCGGTATCTAAAGGATCCTTTGGTAAGAATGGTTGTAACTTTTCTACCACACCTATTGGACCAACACCCGGACCTCCACCACCATGAGGAATACAAAATGTTTTGTGCAGATTTAAATGAGATACATCTCCTCCAAATTGACCTGGATAACACATTCCCACCATTGCATTAAAATTGGCGCCATCAATATATATGAAGCCTCCATAATCATGTATCAGATCACAAACGTCTTTAACCCTCTCTTCAAAAACCCCATGTGTAGATGGATAAGTGATCATCATGGCTGCTATTTTATTTGAGTGATTTGCGGCTTTCATTTTTAAATCAGCCATATCAATGTCACCATTTTCATCGCAATCAATGACAACAACCTCATAACCAACCATTTGTGCAGAAGCTGGATTTGTCCCGTGTGCTGACTCAGGTATTAAACAAATATTCCTCTCAAAATCTTTATTGGCTTTGTGGTAGTTATCAATAGCTAACAAACCAGCATATTCACCCTGAGAACCTGCATTAGGCTGCAGTGATATAGCGTTATAGCCAGTAATAATAGATAGCCATTTTTCAAGATCATCTATCAATTCTAGGTAACCTTGTATTTGTTCTTCAGGTGCGTGTGGATGAATATTTGCAAAACCGTTCCAACCAACAGGGATCATCTCTGAAGTTGCATTAAGTTTCATAGTGCATGAGCCTAATGGAATCATAGATCTATCAAGTGCGATATCTTTGTCTGATAAACTTCTGATGTACCTTAAAATCTGTGTTTCAGAGTGATATGAATTAAAGACTTCGTGAGTGAGGTATAATGATTCTCGCATTAAGTTATCGGGAATTACATCTTTAGGATTGTCGGTTGATGAAATATTTTTGCCAAAGAAACTCAAAATAGTTTTAATATCTTTGTCCGTAGTAGTTTCATCAAAACTAAGACCAATATGATTGTTGGAAATCTTTCTAAAATTAAATTTGTGCTTTAGTGCTTTTTCATGAATTTCGGAGGCATCTTTAACTTCTATTACTAAAGAATCAAAAAAAGTTTTTTCGACTAATTTAAATCCATTAGCAGTTAACGCTTGGGCTAATACTTTTGCTTGACGGTGTACTCTAGAAGCTATTTCTTTGAGGCCATCTGGTCCGTGATAAATAGCATAGAAGCTGGACATTATTGCTAGCAGTGCTTGAGCAGTACAAATATTACTTGTAGCTTTTTCTCTTCTAATATGTTGCTCTCTGGTTTGCAGTGCTAGCCTATAACACGGCCTACCCTGTTGATCTTGCGTAAGACCAATTAGTCTGCCTGGCAGTGATCTTTTGTATGCATCTTTGACTGCAATGAAGCCAGCATGAGGTCCCCCAAAACCCATTGGAACACCAAATCTTTGAGCCGAACCTATAACTATGTCAGCATCAAATTCTCCCGGTGCTTTTATGAGCGTTAGTGCGAGTAGATCTGTACCAATAATAAATAAGCCATTTTGTTGATGAATTTGTTGAGCTACCCCAGATATATCAGCAATTCCACCATTGGCATTAGGATATTGGTAATAACAACCAAAATACTCAATACTCTCATCCATTGAACCTCCAACATGAATTTCTATACCGAGCGGTTTAGCTCTACTTTCCATTATTGCAATTGTTTGAGTGAAGCTGCTTTCGTGTATAAAAAATTTGTTTGATTTTGATTTTGATACTCTATTAGCTAACATCATGGCTTCTGCAGCAGCTGTAGGCTCATCTAAGAGAGACGCATTAGAAATAGCCATACCAGTTAAATCCGTAATCATGGTCTGATAATTCATTAAAGCTTCGAGCCTTCCCTGCGCAATTTCTGGTTGGTAAGGAGTATAAGATGTATACCAACCCGGATTTTCAAATACATTTCGTTTGATTACGCCAGGAACATTACAGTTGTAATAACCCTGTCCTATGAAACTTTTAAATACCTGATTTTTCTTAGAAATTGATTTTAATTTTTTTAACGCTGATGGCTCATCTAGGGGTTCTGGTAGGTCAAGATTATCGAGGTTAAATATAGTATCCGGTACAAGATCTTGAAAAAAAGTATCAACATTTTGATAGCCAAGATCATGTAAAATATGATCAACGTCTGTGTCCTTTAGACCTATATGCCGTTTTGAAAAGTCTTGTGTTTTATTTGTCATAATCAATGAAAGTGTTAACTTTCACTTGAACTTTCATATGCTTCTGCATCTAAAAGTTTATCCATTTCCTTTATATCTTGCGGCTTAATCTTGAAAAACCAACCGCTTTCATAAGGAGAAGTATTAATTATTTCGGGATTATCTATTAAGGCTTCATTGATTTCAGTAATTTCACCACTCAATGGTGAATAAACATCTGAGGCAGCTTTGACAGACTCAACGATTGCTGTATCACCACTTTGGGTTACTTCCTTACCAACTTCAGGCAATTCTACAAAAACTATATCACCTAATAGTTCTTGAGCATGGTCCGATATACCAACAGTAATGGTTCCATCTTGCTCAAGCCTAGCCCATTCATGAGACTCTAAAAATTTAAGATTACTTGGTACTTCGGCCATGAATTTATTTTAAATATTTTAAAAAATTTGTCTCACAAAAATGTAAATTAATCTCTTTATCTCTCAAAAATGATTTTCCGGTAGCTGGAAAATTTTTTGATATTCTGCAAAAACCTATATTTTTTTTGAATGTTGGGCTCCAAGTTCCGCTGGTTATAACGCCCTCACCAGCCTCGAAAGAAACTTTTGTCCCAGACCTTAGAACACCTCTTTCACCTGTGTAGAAACCTACAAGACAATTCTCAGACTCTTTAGAATGATTAAGAGCTTTTTTTCCTATGTAATTTCTTTCTTCATCGGTCTGGTCAACTGTCCACTCAAGATTTGAATCATAAGGGTTGTTTTCAATCGTCATATCTGAACCGTATAGATTGAAGCCTGCTTCTAGCCTTAAAGTGTCTCTGGCAGCAAGACCAATTGGTTGAACATTTTTTGATATCAAATGCTCCCAAATTTCTAATCCTTTAGTAGCATTAGATATAATTTCAACACCTAACTCTCCTGTATACCCAGTTCTTGCAATCATAATGTCATCATCCTCAAAGAGGTGAAACTTCTTTAATTCAAGGTCATATAAACTCGATAAATTTTTTATAGAGTTTGGTCCTTGCAAGGCGATGATCGATGCATCTGACTTAAAATCAACACGAACATCAAAAGCTGAGGCGATTTTCTTGAACCATGCACTATTTTGCTCTCGCGTGCCACAGTTAGAAATGATCCTAAAATTCCCATTGCCTAAATGATAAATAATTAAATCATCTAGTATCCCTCCACTTTCGTTCAATAAGGGCGAGTAAAGTGCTTTTTTACTATCTAAAATCTTGGTTACATCATTAGGTATTAAATACTTTAGAAATTCTGTTTGATTGCTTCCATGTAAGTCGAAAACAGCCATGTGTGAAACATCAAAGATACCAACATCCGTTCTTACTAAATTATGTTCATTTATTTGAGATCCGTAATTAATTGGCATTTCCCAGCCGGCAAAGTCAACTAAATTACCTTTATTCTCTCGATGAAAATCATTAAGGTAAGTTTTATTCATTTTTTTGCAGAGAATTCAATTTCCACTTTGGCATCAAATGGTAACCCAGCCACGGCAAAAGTTGTTCTTATAGGCAATGGCTTTTGAAAATAAGTTAAGTAAATTTCATTCAATTTTGGCATGTCATTTATATCGCTTAAGAGAATTTTTGCTTTAATGACATTTGTATAGTTTAAATTGTAATAATCTAAACCATCTTTTAAATTTTTAAATATTTGGTCTAATTCACACTCAAAACCACCAGCTACTAGACCATTATCAGTATTTCCTATCATCCCTGAGAACTCTATTAAGCCTCCCATTTCAATAGCATCCGAATAGGGAGTCTTTAATTTATCTGAGTTATTTGTTTTGTATTTCATAAAAACTAGTGAAAAAATTTTATCTTTATTGTACAGTACGGTTTTATGGCAGCAAACAAACAGCAAAAGGTTTACTTAATTCCAGAGGGTGAAACTCGAGATAGTCACACTTACCACTATACAGTTGTGAAAACAAAAAAATTCATCCAAGAAAACGAAAAATTAAAAATCAAAAAATTTAATCCGGTAAAAAGAAAACATGAGTGGTTTGTTGAAGCAAAACTACCGCCTCACAGTAAAAACTAGTAACTTCTTATTTAGTCCCTATATATTTTTAATGAACAGAATAAATAAAATATTTGAGTATCTGGAAGACTTCATTCTTTCTGTGATCGCTGCTATGACAATTGGAGCAGTAGGTTTTGAGCTTTATGATGTGTTTCAAAGAGGAACCATTTCTCTTGCTGACTTATTGTTGATGTTCATTTACGCAGAAGTTCTTGGTATGGTCGCAATTTACTTCAGAAGTCATATTCTGCCCGTCATTTATCCTCTTTTCATCGGTATCACAGCTCTTGCAAGGCTTATTGTACTGCAAGGAAAAGATTCAATGCCCGAACAATTAGTTTTTGAAGCTGGTTCGATTCTTCTATTGAGTTTCGCTGCGCTTTTACTTAAAGATGTGAAAGTAAACCTTACACACACGAAGAAAAAATCTTAAACTAAACCTAATCTGGTTTAAAGCATGAATCAAACAGGAAGCTGCCAATGTGGGCTTATTACCTATCATTTCAATCAAGAGGATGTTCTCTCGGCTCATCATTGTCATTGTAAAGACTGTCAAAGGTCAACTGGATGTGGAAAAGCCACTATTCTTTACATTCCATCCAAAAAGTTAAAGATTAAAGGTGAGTTAAAGTTCTATGAATCAAGAGGTTCGATGGGAACTACTATCAAAAGAGGCTTTTGTAGTAATTGTGGTTCAGGAGTCATGAGCTTTGCCAGTGAACTCCCTATGTTAAAGTTTTTGAAAGCAGGAACTTTAGATGATTCAAGTTGGTTAAAAATTGATTCAAGCTTTTTCTCTAAATCTGCCGAAGACTGGAATTCACCAGTCGAAAATTTAAAGTGTTATGAGGGTAATCCAGATATGTTATCAAGCTTCAAAAACGTTATAAAATCTCTATAAATTAATGTCAGATTATTCTTCAAATATAGGTATTGTTGGTGGAGGTATTGCTGGTTTAATTGCTGCTTGTACTTTACAGGAACAGGGAATAAAAACTGTTATTTTTGAAAGATCAAAATCACCAAGTACTGATGGTGCAGGTATAACTATTTCTCCTAACGGCCTTAAAGTGTTAGAAAAACTACAATTAAAAGATTCTTTTAAAGCAGCCTCTTTTGTACCCGATAACATTTGCTTTCATCAAAAAAATATAAATATTACTAAGATTGAAAGTCCAATTAATTTTATTACCTCATCCAGATATATTTTGTTACAACTCTTACAGCAGAAATATCTCGATTTAGGAGGTGAGATACTCTACGGCCATAAGTATAAGTCTATTAATCAAGATAAAATCAAAATCAAATTTACTAATGATATGGAGTACAAAGTTAACCACATACTTGCATGCGATGGCATTAACTCATCTATCAGAGAGGAATTTTTCCCTTTAAGCGGCCCCCCAGTATATAGCGGCTATCAAGCATGGCGAGGTATCGGAAAAGCTGAACAATCTGACGCTAAATTTTATTTCGGTAAAGGTAAACACATAGTAAGTTATCCAATCAATAATAAAGGTGAAGTGAGTTTTACGGCAGTTGTAAAAAATAATTCTGTTACTTCAGATTCATGGAGAATTAAGGGTTCTCAATCAGAATTGCATAAGGATTTCAACGAATTTGATAAAAATATTTTCCCCAGGCTTGATTCATCAGATGAAATATATAAATGGGGCATTTATATTAGACCGGTTCTTAAGTCAATTTACATTAAGAATATTACTTTATTAGGCGATGCAGCTCACCCAATGGTGCCCTTTCTTGGTCAAGGTGGATGTATGGCAATAGAAGATGGTTATGCATTTGGACGGCTTGCAGGTGCAAATGCAAAAAACTTCTCTAAAGCACAAGCAGAGTTCGAGAAAATAAGACTTTATAGAAAAAATATGATTCAAGCATCATCAAAAACTCAAGGAAAAATTTATCATCTAAATAACCCATTAACAGTCTCCTGTAGGAATATTTTTCTGAAATACACGCCTGTAGTAAAAGTACGTATGCAAAAGATCTGGTATTATGAAATCGATAAAGAAGTTGAAAAATTGATTAATTAAGAATAATGATTGCAAGATTTAATAGAGAAGCAAAACAAATCCAAAGCACATAAGGAATATAAAAGAAGACACTAACCCAAGTCTTATTTATTCTTAATTCTTTTATAATCAAAACATTCAAAAATATTAAAATTACAATATCTAAAAAAGCAAATGCAGTGCTTTGAAAAACAAAAAATAGCCAACTCCAAAGACCATTTAATAAGATTTGCATGAGATACAATTTAAAAATATTTTTTGCATTTAAATAGCTAACTATTGCCATAAGAACATATAGAATTGGCCAAACAATCCCAAATATAAAATTTGGTGGATTGAAAAAAGGTTTATTCAGAGCTTCGTACCATGTCCAGTCAGTGTATTGGGTAGAGAGACCACCGAGCCAAGCTATGATAAAAGTTATAGCGGGCAGCGATAGTTTTTTTAAAATAGAATTATTCATTTATTCGGCCATTGATATCGTATTGCTTAAAAAAATTCCAAATGACTTCTGCTGCGTTTATATCATTATTATTATTGTATCTTGGCCATTCATGACCCATATTTGTCATCAAATATAATTGTGCCTGAACGTCTGTAATGCATTGATTATATAAATAAAACGAACCTACATCTCCATCGTTATTATTATCGGGTAAAGATGTAATGCTTGAGGTTTGACAGTTATTATATTCTTCCCAATACTCCATAACGCTAGGTATAGACCTAGAAAACCAATTTCCATAATACGGCACGACTGTATCAGCGTCTCCATGAATTTGCATAATTGAGGTAGAGTGAATTGGATTACAAGAATTATATGTTTCACGAGTCATTGACCCAGTAACTGATGCAATAGCTGCTATTTTATGGCTAAGATTACATGCAAGATGAAAGCTCATATAACCACCATTAGACATTCCTGTTGAGTACACTCTATCAGTATTAATATTAAAATTATCTTCAGACCAATCGATAAGGTACGACATAAAATCTACGTCATCAGTAGTGCTATCGTTTGTCCAGCCTCCAACATTCCAATGAGTTTGACCAGTACTGATTAGTATTGAGCCCTGCGGATAAATAACTATAAATTTTTCACTATCTGCAATCGATTGAAAGTCACTGTATCCCATAAACCAAACTGCTCTACTGGTATAACCATGAAGACCAAAAAGTAATGGAACAGAGGATAAGTCATCTATCCCGTCAGGAATATAAACGTAAAACTCTCTATCAAGATTTTTTCTTTTCATTGAGCAAAAAAGCGTTCTTGCGTATCCAGAATCCGAGCAAATTGGTTCAGTATTTGAAGGTGTCGGTGGAGAAATTATTGGAGAAACTGTATCTTCTGTAGCACTAGTACCTCCCCCACAACTTGTTAAAAGAAATGTGGCTAAAAACAGACTAAAACGTAAAGTTTTATTCAGAAATAGCCCCATTTAAATCAAATTCTTGCATGAAGCTCCAGATGGTGGAAGCGGCATCAATATCATAGTCATAACCTAAACCGTCTCTATTAGGCCACTCATGATCAACTCCTTCTAGCCGATAATAAGCAAGCCTTACATTGTTGGTACACTCTGCTTTTAGTTCTGCGGTCCAGGCGTATCCATCACCATTATTATCATCTCCATTGATTGTTGTGCTTTCATTACATTGATTGTAATCATTCCAATAAGCTAAGACAGAGTTAAAACCTACTGAATAAGCTCCGCCTTCTATGGGAATTGAGCTATCAATTTCACCATGTATATGAATTATCGGTAAAGGTCTTTGCGGAGTACAATTATCGTATTCTTCGGTATACATCAAGCCTGCGACTGGTCCAAAAGCCGCGACTTTATCACTCAAATAACACGCCAAACTGTAAATCATAAATCCACCATTTGAAAATCCTGAAGCGTAGACTCTATTTGGATCAACATAGTACTCTGAAACTAGCGCATCAATTAATTCAGAAATAAAGGCAACATCACAAACGTCATCAGATGTATTGCAACCAATTCCTGTAAACCAACCGGTTGATCCTTTGCCCTCGGCAACGGTTCCTTGTGGATAAACAGCAATAAAATTTTCTGTCTCAGATAATTCTCGAAAGCCGGTATATTCCATTTCATATTGAGCATAACCTTCACCACCATGAAAATTCATTACAAGTGGTGAAGTTTCGGTAGAATCTAACAAGTTATCGGGTATGTAGAGAAAAAACTCTCTTTCGAGTCCACCAGAATTCATAGTGCAATATTTTGTATTACCAGTATTGTCGTAATTTGAACAATTTGTGGGACCAGGTGCTGGTGTGGGTTCAGGAGTTGGTGCAGGCGTTGGCGCAGGAGTCGGTGCTGGTGTTGGCGCAGGAGTCGGTGCTGGTGTTGGCGCAGGAGTTGTAATGTCTTCAGATGAACTTCCTCCCCCGCCACCACAGGCAGTAACAAGAATTAAACTGAAAACAATAAATAGACTTTTGAGAAAGCTCTTCATGATTTAATTGGTAAATAAATAACAGTATTTGTACTAAGTATCATTATAAATATTAAACAAGTTATTATCGGACCAAGATAAATTCTTCCTGTCATTTGAAAAAATATCCTGTTGAAATATGGCAGGATAAACATAATTGGCACAATTCCAAACAAGAGATTCACACTCAGCCAATTGGTAGTCCAATAAACAGTTCCAGTTGCTGCAAACACGGTGTATTGAATAATAATTATTAAAAATAACCCTGCTGAATTACCAAAACCTGCAATCAAACGCGAGATCCACTCTGATTGACCATCAAAGCGCATTGCCCCATTGACTCTAAGAGAATTAGAAAAGAAAAAGATAAAAAAGAACGGAAAATACATTAATAACACCAGTAACATTTCTGGCTGGAATATCCGTACTCCCATAAACCAAAACCTATAATCAATGTGAAAGAAAATGTAAATTGAATATAAGATTAGGTAATAAATAACAAAAACTAAAATACCTAATAGAAACGTTTTGGCTAAATCGTTCAAACTAATACCAGCCCCCCATGAATCAGTTTTCACACCGTGATTTTTTCCAAAAAAATAATAAGCTAAAAAGAACAAGATAAATCCTACTGAACCATTTAAGACAGCCCATAACATCACAGAATTATTCATCCTTTGTGGAAAGAACCATGTTAATTCCCTATTTGCAGCTTCCGGGAATAGTACTTTAGCTATGTCCACCATTGGAATGAAGGTGACACATGCAATAGTGGCTCCAATGATAAATACTGACCAAAAAACAATTTTTCCTTGTTGAGATTGTGTTGGCAAAGCTGGAGGCATTGGTTTGACTAAGGTAGCAAAAAATTTTAATCTCAGTAAAGCTCTTGAAAGAGGGATTAGTAATAAAAACCCAAGAATCATATTTATAAGAGTGAAAAGTTCTTTCCACTGCCAAATTTGATCGTAATCATCTAATGGTGTTGGTGCATTAAACACATAGTCAAAATAGCTCAGTTGGTTTGCTGTTGCTTCTGCGTTATAAGGTTGAAAAGGATGTAAAAGTTTTTCATTAAACACTACCCTTAGAGAATTGTTTTGAATATCTCCATAATATTTTCCAAGCTCAACCGTAGAAACAACGTTTTCTAGCCTAAGTATGCTATTGACTGTTCTAAGTGATTCTGGCGCTATTGTCATATCTGCTGCATCCCAACCTTTTAAATCGTTTCTAAAGGCTCCTTCGTCATACAGCGCATAACTTACACCAACATTTGATTTAACATCTTTTAGGACATTATCCGTAAGCGTTAATACGTATCCAGAAACATAAACAGAATGTAATCTACTTGGCTGATTTAAAGCCTTAGCACGCTTGCCAAAATAATTTGCGCCTCTTATCGCAGCATTGCCCCCCATTGAGTGGCCGGTTGTTCCTAACAACTCTTTGTTGATGTAATCGTAATGATCGGACTCATAAATATGATCTATTAGAGCAAACATCCCATAACCTTCTGTAGTAGCTGCCCTTCGACTGAGAGATGAACTTGAAAGCCCTTGAGCATAAGGATCAATCAAACCAACTACATAGCCTCTTCGGGATAGTTCTATTGCAATGTTAGATAAAGCTTCTTTTGAACGCTGAAAGCCAGGAATTATTGCTATAAAAGGAGCTTTATTTTCTGCAGTTGCTGTCTTAGGTTTATATAGATCGTAGTAGATATATTGTGAATTTTTGGTATCTAGTCGTTCAAGCGTTATATCTACTTTACCAAAATTAGTTTGGATTATTGATGCAAGAAAACTACTTATAACTAAGACTAAAAGGCAGTATTTAAGCTTCATTTAGATACTATAAATGAAAACTCCGACCTCAAAAGAGATCGGAGTTATTAAATGGTAGTTAATTAGTCGTGAAGTCTATAGCCAACCCAAGTAGAGTTAGTATCACATGTCATATGATTCCACCTTTCCTGTTCAGCTTCTGAGCCATAGGTTTTATCCCAAAAGATATCTATACCCTCACCTCTTGCAACTAATCCCGGTGATGCAGCGCTTACCCAAAAATCTGGACCTTCTCCTCTTGGCGAACCTGCACCTGGATAAATATATCTATAGCCACCTTCTGCGCCATTGGCATAATGTTCTTTTGCCATTTCTGCATGAGCTGATCTGAGAGCTACAGGATCAGCATTTTCAGTATATTTGCATGGCCAGTAATCTACAGTAAAGAAATCCCATGGATTTTCTGGATCGCCTGTTGATGGACCAATTCTTTGGAAAGCTACAGAGGAGTTTTCACATTCCATAGAATTTTTAGGGAATGACTTGTCTTCATTGATCATGTTATACATTGCTACTTGAAATTCTCCCATTTCTTTCATTGTTGGGGCGTGGGTGACAAAAAACATATCGTCACCACCTCTCATTTCCTCATTTGTATAAAATGGCCACAGCATTACAGAAGAAACATTATCCTCAAGACTATTTGCTTTTTCTTGATATGCATCAAACCATTTTTCAAACATCTTTTCAGCTTTAGAGTCACTTAACCCTTCTTTAGTGCTGCAATATAAATAATCCGCGTATGCCTCTGTATACATTTCAACGTGATCATCACTAAATGCAAAGAAGCTAAAAAAAATAATTAATAGAATTCTCATTCTTTTCTCCTAAAGTTAGTCGTTTTCAAAGTCGCTTTTGACTGTTTGGTGAACACCACCATAAGCAGCTGGTGAATAATGTTGAGATCTGAGAACCCACTTATCATTCTCCATAACCCATGTTGTAGTAACACGTGTTCGATATGGTTGACTATCTGCACCAGAAACACCTTCATAGTAAAATCTTACTAAATAAACACTTTCAGAAATTTTAGTTGCCTCTGGATAATAAACATTATTAAGGCCATCTGGATAATTTTGTTCATAATCTTCAACTGTTTCAACAGTACAAGCTTTATGAAAACTACCATCTGAATTTGTGCTGCATACTCCAGCATTGCTTTCCATTGCTACCATAGTTTTAAAATCTTCAGCATTTCGTGCTGCATAGTATTTATTCACTGCAGCAAGAACATCGGCATCTGCGCCATGATCATCTGCATATGTATAAAAAGTTAACGTTAGTAAAAGTGAAATTATAAACTTCATCATCAATCTCCTATTTCATATCAACTACTTCTTTTTCAAATAAAGCAGTTTCAGCTAATAAATCGCTTTGGTATTCTTGAAAAAAGACAATCTTGTCATCTTTTAGTTTCATTACCATTGCATATCTATTGTTATATTCTCCATTAGCAGCCATCGCTTTACCATCAAAGGTTGTGACAACCCACTCTTCATTGGCCATTTGGTTTACTTTTGTAAGTACAATTCCATCTGGCAAAACTTCTGGTATCACAGTCATGAACCATTGTTTTTCAAAACCTTCCCTGTCGTATTTTTTACAGATAGTGCAAATACCCATAAATTCAAACTCTAAGTCTTCATGTAGAAGATCTAGGGCAACCTGATAGTTTTCAGTAAGAATATTGTCCCAAAAAGTATTCACAATTTTTAGATTCATATCTTTTTGTGACATCGAGTTATCGGCACAAGAACTAAGAACTAGTGCAATCGCAAGTAATAATATTTTTTTCATATTCACTCTACAAAAACTGTATGTTTCTTGCCTTTGTCAACGACTCTAACTACAAGCAGTTCAGTACACGCATCACCTAAATCTGGAGCATCTGCTTCACCACCATGAACCCAATCAGTAGGTTCATACCAGTATTCACCTGTTGTATAATTTTTCCATTCACCGGTAGATTTTGATTGAGATACACCATCAAGTACGTAGACGAGTGTTCCTGCTGCAGGGTGAAAGTGCTTTGGTGTGGTACCAGCGTTACATGTAGCTCTCTTTTCAATATAAAGTTCCATTCCCCCATCTAAAGCAAAAACTTCAGATGATAATAGACCTTCAAATTTTGGTTGCTCATGGTCATCAGCTGATACTACGAAAGTAAGTAAAGTTATAAATATAATAAATAAACGCATAATTAGACCTCTACTCATTTATAGCAAAAATTAATATCAAAACAATCAAAATAATAAAAAAAGAGGCACTGAGTGCCTCTTAAGATATAAATTCCTAGTTACCAGGAAAGTATACAAAGTTTACGTTGAACTGTGAGTTCTGTATTTTTGTTATAAATACTCATAAAAGCATCATATTCCTTTTGTGCTTTTTTAGCCTCGTCCTCATTTTGATTTACTCTCAATGATCGCCATTTCTTCCATGCTTCTTGACTACCAACTACCATAGAAGTAGCTCTATAAAGCTTGTCTGTGACGTTACCCTCGCTATCTCTTCGATATTGCATCATAGGCATGACCGTGATGTCAGAACCTCGATCTTTATAGAATTCTTGGTGCATCTTTGAAGCTTTAAGCCAACCTGCTGCTGAGCCACCCTTTGCAATTTTAGCAACATAATAATTTGCTTCTTTGCCCTTACATTCAGAAAAATCAGTTGGGGCAGCGAAACTATAAAACGATAGAACTAATATTAATAAAATTCTCATATTTATCTCCTCTAACTATTCTCTACATTTTTAATGACATTTTGAATATAAACATGTAAATATTAGGGTATGAAATTCAAACCTTTAAATTACATAAGATATTTAATTGAATTTGTAATAATTATTACTGGTGTTCTTTTATCATTTTATCTGGATGATTTAAGACAACTTGGTGAGAAAGAATCTTACAAAGATACACTCATTGAGGAATTACTGATCACCTCTGAGGAAGATTTAAAACAAATTGAAAAAATCACTAAAGATCTTATAGTAGTACAGACCAATATCGCTGAAATATTAGCCGATATTGAAGACGGAAAAAAAGACCTTAATGATAATGAGGTTGCAGAAAAATATTTATTCATAACACAAAAAATGAGTGTTTCATTTTTTCCACAGAATGGTACGTTCAATCAATTAATTTCAACAGGATCTATAGAATTGATAGATTCCAAAAAGTTTAGAAGAGTGCTCCTCAATAACTACACCCACTACTACGATAGGAATAGTGCTAATAACAGAACATTAGACGATTTATATTTAGCTTTTGGAGCAAATATTGATCCAAATATAACAGTCACATCTACTGAACAAGATGATGCTTCATTTATTTATTCAGATATGATTGTAAGTTCATATGACATAGATCAAAAATTCTATCTGTCGAATACCTTTAAGGCCTATCTGCTGACAGCTCAATCTATGGTGGGCAAAAATATAGATATGTTACAAATTTTCAGCGAGAGCTACACAGAGATAATAGCCCTGGCTAACAAAGAAATTAGCTAGTTACCAACCGCAAGTTCTATCTTTATTTTGCTCATTGAGCCAATCAACTAACGGAGCGTAATAATTCAGCATAGAAGTCCCACTCATTTTTCTTGTCCCTATCATGCTTTCAAGTGCGTCCTGCCAAGGTTGGCTTTGTCCAAAGGCAAGCATTGTTCTTAGTTTCTCACCTGCTAATTCATTACCATAAATTGAACATTCATGTAATGGACCATCGAAACCCATAGTTTTGCATAGAGATTCATGAAATTGATATTGAAGGATTCTTGCTAAGTAATATCTGGTATAAGGAGTATTTCCTGGGACATGATATTTTGCACCAGGGTCAAAAGCATCTGATGGCCTTTCATTTGGTGATTTTACGCCTTGATACTTCTCTCTTAATTCCCACCAGTAGTCATTAAGCTCATCATCTGTCAATTCACCATTAAAAACAGCCATTCTCCACTTATCTAACATTAATGTCCATGGGGTAGCTACCACACTATCAAGAGCTTTTTTCATCAAAAATGCCACCTCATTTTGCTTTGCTAACTTAGCTTCAGCTTCTGTTGCAAAACCAATTTGCTCAAGGTAATTTGGCGTAATTGATAATGTCAGTAGATCTCCTACAGCTTCATGAAATCCATCATTTGCACCTCGTTGAAATACTACAGGCTGATCCTTGTATGCTTGGTAATAGAAAATGTGACCCAGTTCATGATGTATAGTGGAAAAATCCTCTTCATTTTTCTCGATGCACATTTTAATTCTCAAATCTTGATTTGCCGAATCAATATCCCAAGCACTTGCATGACAAACTACAGCTCTGTCCACTGGTTTTACAAATAAAGATCTTTCGTAGAAAGTATCTGGCAATGGATCAAAACCTAAGCTTAAAAAGAAATTTTCTGAAATTTCAACCATATCAATTTCAGTTAAATTTTTATCAGCAATAACCTGTGTTATATCTATGGGTTTGCCTATAGACTCTTCCTTGTAAACAAGATCATAAACGTTTTGCCATGATTGAGCCCACATGTTCCCCAGTAAATGAGCAGGAATAGAACCCTCATTTGGTACAACGTCATCACCATAAAACTCATTTAATTCTGCCCTTACATGACACTGCAAACCCTCATAAAGTGGCTTTAAATCCTCATATACTTGATCAACTGTCTCTGAAAACTCAGCTGCTGGCATATCATATTGACTGAACCACAAATCAGATAAGCCCTCAAAACCTAAATCCTGAGCACCTCTATTGCCAATATCTACCATCCTTAAATACTTTTTTTTCATTGGCTTACCTATTTCTCTCCAACCGCTCCAAGCTTTCAATAATTCATCTGCATCTCTTGAATTATCAATGATGCTTTCAAAGGCTTCTAAATCGTAACATTCACTCTCAGTAAAGCAGTGTGTCCCATTTCCATACATCGCTTCTAGCTCTGTCATAATTGAAGCCATTTCTCCAGCCAAATCATCATCTAAGGGAGGTGGCATGACAAATCCGTTTTTAATGATGTTAAGTGCCCTTCTGTCCGCTGGTTCCAATACCAGATTATCAAAAGTTGCGGCAGTTCTCGCTTGTTCGAGCGATTCTAAAATACCTCTTTTACTGAAATCTGCAGCTACTTTTTGTGAATCATAAGATATGAAATTAGACTGAATCCAGTAAGCAGACGAATATACTGGTCCGTCAGTAACAGCTTTTTCTTGAACCTCGACCAAAAAGTCTTTTGCATCTTGTTCAGTCACAGAGTCTGCACTATTGGTACAGCTTATTAGTATAAAAATCGGTAAAAAAAATCTAAGAAAATAAGACATGGCGAAATTATACCATAGTGATTTTTGATAATTGATTAATAAGTTAGTTCGTTTATAGTGTTTATGTGAGTCTTATAAGCTTATTTACCCATATGTGTGCAATTGGTTTTGCTTTGTTAGCTATCAATGAAAAAACTCAAGAGCGTAAAAATTTGTTTATTGGTATGGCAATAATGTTTTTTGGACTAACTTTTATAATATAAATAAAAACTTTAATGTTTTTAGATAAAACTTAAGGAAAAAAATGAAAAACTTTTTTAAAATTTTAGCTTTTTACTTACTTTCAATGTTATTTGTGTCAGACGCAACTGCAGATGAGTGGGCTAAACAAGATTGTTTGGAGTATGAGCAAATGATTGGTGGATTAGTTTGGTTATCAGGTGAGACACTTGAGATGTCAGACAAAGCAAGAAAAGCAGAAAAAGAAGAAGAAGCAAAAGAGTTGTTTGATGCAAGTTTTGCCCTATCACAGATGGCATCTAATCATACAAATGTGTATGCACAATTCTGTGATTGATTAAGAACTAAGTCTTTTTCTACTACCATGCAGCTGATAAACAGCTTTGGCCTTTGCTTTGAAATTGGCATTGCTTCTAATTTGCCAAATTAGCTGTCTAGCTTTTTTGGCAGAGCTTTTGATGTCAACGATTTTTTCTTTATACAGCTCTCCTAATTCAGCATTATGAATTTTTTCTTTATCTAGGTTTTGAAGGTTAGGTATCTGTTCTTTTATCCAATTAGCATCAGGATCTTGATCTAGGCTTTGCTTTACAACTGAGTATATTCTGGGCAAATTTATGCCTGTAACACCACTTTGCATTTGTACCTGGCATATATGTATACCTGGCTCATAATCTGTAAAGGTACTTGCTAATAGAGGTGAGGTTTGTTGCCAAGGTTGCCATAGGTTATATGAGGCGAAAGACATTAGCATTGCTCTCATCCTAAAATTAATCCAACCATATTTTTTGAGATATAACATACAAGCATCAACAAATGGAAAACCAGTATTTCCAGTTATCCATTTTTCAATTAATTCTTTATCAGTCTCTATCCTCAAGCTATCGCAATCAGGGTGCATAGATTGATGTTGAAGTGATGGTTGTGTATCAAGCTTTTGTATGAAATGACAGTGCCAATGAAGTCTTTTTTTAAAAGAATATAGATCCCATCGATATTTTGAATTATTGATATTTTTCTCCAATTCTTGGTAAATATTTCTCATCGATAATGTTCCAAATGCAATATGTGGAGAAAGTCTTGAGCAGGCATGAGCCGCTTCTGATGGACTAGACATTTTCTTCGAATAGCCTTTACATCTTTTCTCTAGAAATGTGTTGAGAAGATCTTTTCCAGAGCTAGTCCCACCTTTTTGAGTGTGTGGGCTGCTTTGTTTTAAATTAGTTTTAAATTTTGAAAACGTGGGAAGGTCTAAAGTACTTAAATTTTTATTGACTAAAGGGATATCAAAAGTCTTTGATTTCATATGGATCTTCCAATCTCTTGCCCATATATCTCTATTTTGCTTAGAAAGTTGTATACCAAAATCTTTATATTTTATTAAATTTAAGGGGTTTTCCTTTGAAAGTTTTCTTAAATTTTGAGAGAAATATTCTGTTTCTGTCGTATGATTCATATGTATATTGAGATTTGAATAACATTTATTTAGATAATTTCCTAAATCTCCAAGATTCCCCTCAAATACATACAAATGTACATTAAATTCTTTTAGCTTAGCCTCTAATTCTGTGAGACTATCAAGTGCAAATTTTAATTGATTAACAGACCTATCAGTTTGAGACCAATATTCTTTATCAAAAACAAATAGTGAAAAATATTCTTGATTTATTGATGCATTATAAAGAGCTGCATTATCTTCAATTCGCAAATCACGGTGAAAAATTGCTACATCTTTCACAAATCTTCTGCATACTTATGATTAGTATCGCTGTGATGCATTTCATCTGCCCTCACTCTTACGATTAGATCACTTAATCTGGCATCTTTATGCATAGCATAGTAGTTGATAGCTAATTCTGGAGCAGCTATATTCTCAATAACGCCAGATTCAACAAGTTTAAGATATTCACTGTAGCTAGCGACTGCTTCATCTTCAAAATAACCTATCATTCTGTGAGAGGTTTTAGGAAAGAAAAGATACATAAAGAAGTAGAAAACTCCAAACAGAAATTGAGCACTAAGCACTAATATTCTTTCAAACAAGTTTGGTTTTGCAATTTCAATGAAAAACATTAAGTGCATTCGTTCATTTTCTGCTTCTGCAAGCATTTCACGAATGTGCTTACCATAGCCAGTTTTCATCGCTCGCAAGCTTTTGAAGTGCATAAGCATGCCTGCAACCATTCCGGGTACTCCTGCTATTGTTTCAAGCACAACAGCTCTATGGCCATATCTTTTTGCAAAGAAACGATCAGCAATGAACTTAAAAAATTTTGTCATTGATAAAGCAAATCCATCAGAAGTACTGGTTATAGCTTTATCTAATAGTTCTCTCATATAAATAATGTTTATACATATATATAAGTGACCTTTATTTTATCAAGTTAGCTGGTATCAAAAAAATACATATTTGTTGTGTATTTTTTTTATATTCTTATATTTAATTTATGTGTGGACGATTTAGTTTAGTAGGTGACCCATTTGGATTAGGGTTTAAATCTAATTTTAATATTACTCCAGCAAGCTCTATACCAGTAAAAACAATTAATTGTGATGGTCAGCTTATGAAATGGTCATATTCGCCATCTTGGAAACAAGATATGAACCTAATTAATTGTCGCTCAGAAACAATTACGGAAAAACCCTCTTTTAAGGGTGCTAAGAGATGTATTATTCCTTTTTCTGGATGGTATGAATGGCAAAAACAAAATAATACTAAGGTCCCTTATTATCATTACTCAAGCGCTAAATATTTTGCAGGTATATTCAATGAATCTGGTTGTTGCATATTAACAAGAGTATCAGCTGATGCGCTCAGCCATATTCATCATAGGCAACCGGTTTTATTACACGAAAATGAGATAGGAGAGTACTTTATGGGACAAAATATTTACGACTCTAAAGCAAATTATGAAGTTAATTTTTATGAAGTATCGAAAGACGTTAACAACCCAAAAAATAACTTCGCAAGCTTAACGCAAGAAATTTGATATGATTACACGATATGAAAGAAGATAAAAAATCTAATTTACAGACGACGGTTAATATTGCTCTTGGAGTTTTAATAATAGCGTTATTTGCACAAATGTACGCACTAAAAACTGAAGTACGAGTGATTTATTCACAGCACATTACAGAGGATCATCAAGAGAAGTAGCTTTAAAAAAATCTATTAGAGCATACCTAATACTTACATCAACTAAATAAGGAGTTATATATGTATAGATTATTAATTTTATTACTGCCAATGTTGCTTAATGCACAGGACTTACAAGACCAAAAAATATCTGAAATAAGTGTTGAGGATTTAACCAATATTGTGAGGATGGTAGTTCAGGAAACACTTGCATATTGTATGGTTACAGGTGAAATGCAAGGTCGTGCAAGACTTAATCTTGATGTAGAAGGTGAAGTGATAGCTAGACTTGAATGTGATTTTAAGGAACCAGCTGTTATTGAAGAAACAATTGAAGAGTAGAAAATTATTTTAGATTAGTTAATAAGTATTAAAACTAAGACCCAATCTAAAATTCCAGAAGCTATCATCACCGCCAGCAGGAGCAGGTCTGACTACATCTAAAGGTGTATAGGATGTACCTAAATTCAAGACCCATTTTTCTGATAAAGAATAATTTAATCCAGCAGTAAAAGTATTTAGAGTGCCCTTTGTTTCAACAAATGCTATTTCACGTGTGAGCTCCAATTGAGCATCAATACGAACTGAAGAATCTACTTTAGTTGTAGTTAAAGAAAACCAAGGCTCAAATTTTTCGTTTTTCATATTTGGTTTCATAATTAGCTCAAATCCATGGTGACCTAAATCAATTTTATCTTTAGACGTCTCAATACAACCTGAAGGATTTCCAGGCGTATATAGTGGTTGATTAACTACTTCAGCGCTACATGTAACATCTGCAACTGCATAACCTGAAAGATTAAAAATGCGTAGTCCAAGGTTTAAATTGTTATTTTCAAACAATTCCTTCGATAGAGCGAAACCATATAAATCTTTTGGTTTTGCGCCCTTAATTTCAACTGAAGGTGTAAGAGAGAATTCAAATACAGTATCCCAGTAAAAACCCATTTTAAGTTTACCTCGTCCAAAAATAGGTGATTTGTTTAGATCTTCATACTTCAATCCGCCAAAGCCAATTTTTTGCTGTTCCAAGTTCAATTTTGGAATAGTGCTTATTTCTGCAGAAATAACAATATCACCAAATTCTAGTGGTTCAATATAACTATTTGAAAGATTGAGGGAGGCAGCAGACATGTAAGCCATGCCCCAACCTTCTGGACTCTCAAATTCTACTTCTTCTGACTGAACTTGTGATGCTACAAATAAGGATATTAAAAAAGTGAAAAGTAAATTTTTCATAATATCCCTGAACAGCTTAGTCAGTTATGGAGATTGCACCCGATCCAGCCATACCGGCATGAATGGTACAGTAATAATACATAACAGAAGCACTTAAATTTTCTGGCACAGTCCAAGTTATAGTGCCTTCATCCACATAAGAAACACCATCATTAAAAGCTGTTCCACCACCAAATGTTCCATCTGGAGTAGTGCTAAATCTAAATGGATGTGCATTACCGAAATCAGACACATCAAAAGTGTATGTTGCACCTCTTTTGAGTGTTATGGATGCATGTTTTACACCATCAATAAAATAGTCCAATTGTGTTGCTGTAATTACATAAGTTGTATTTGCTGATTCAAATGTTTGATCAGCGTTTACACTTCCTTTTGTCTTAGCAACAGGACCCACCCATGAAAAATCTGAACTTTCAGATCCTGAACCGGTTTTTTGAAGCGATTCATCAGCTGAAGTACTGTTACTTTGGGATACTCCAATATCTGTTGCTGTAAAGTCTGAACAAGATCCTGAAATAGGCGACATAGTGCCTTCATAACTAATTAATTCAACACAAGTCCCACTAGGATCTACGAGACCAATACCATCAGCTTGACCATTTTGGATTTGGCCGAAATCAAAGGCTGCAAAACCATAACCACCTGATTCATCTTCAAGAACTCCTGAAAGGTTTCTTTGATCATATTGTTCATCAGTATAACCGTTATAGAGTTCAAGTTTCCAGCCAGATAAATCTGTTCCAGCTGGACCGGCAATTTCAATGTATTCATCAGCATCTACACCGACCATGTCGTAATTTAGTTCATTAATGAAAACTGTTCCTGCTTCTGGTCCATCACCTGGCGCTGGTGTGGGAGCTGGAGTAGAGTCATCGTTTGGAGGCAGAACCGGTAATTCTGAATTATCACAATTACTTTCCTCATTTTTAATGAAATCGTATTCGTTTTGGTCAAAGTACAAATCGTTTAAATGCTTAACTTCAACCCATTTTTTGAGGTAAGTACAATGAAAATCTGTATTTGAAGGCATCCATTCTGTTGGATCTGAACTGCCCTTAGCTCCGTTTGAGCTTCCCCCTACAGCAAGAAATTGATGTGTTGTTTCAGGTAGTGTGCCTGCATTTTTATTACCAGTATTTGCATAAGTTCTTTTTTCTTCTGCAGAACTCCAATTGCCTGCACCACTTATGTGGCTTTCGTATAGTGCTACTACGTGATCAATTTGCACTTGTGATGCTGAATTATATGTTGAATTATCGAATGGATCATTCCATTTTCCAGATATAACAGTACATCCACTAGATGAATATACTAATGGATTACTAGTATCATCATCTATGTGTTGTGCAATTAAAACTTCGTGTCTATTTGAGATGCAATCTCCGTCTGTATCATCCCATGTAGGATAATCAGCATCTCTATCATAAAATGGAGTAGCCACAGAGCCTACTAGAACTGCCTTATTAAATAGAAATGTTTCCGGAGCTGGTGTTGGCTCTGGTGTTGGAGCAGGATCATCAAATACTTGCTCGTTATTGATAAAACCTCCCGAAGCAGTCACTGGCCCCACCCAAGCAAAATCATTTGCATAAAATCCTTGACCAGTTCTCTGTAATGAATCGTTTTCTGAGCTCCCTTGTTCAAAAACTCCAATATCCTCTCCAAATACTCCATCACATGGGCTTCCACCGCCTACACCATCTTGTGGTGTTGCAGTCGATGATCCCTCATATGATAAAAATTCAGCGCATTCATTATCTGGATTTACTAAGCCAATACCATCGTAAGGTCCATTTTGTAGACCTGTTTCTATAGAACTGATTGGTATGTCAAAGCTTACAGCCCCATAGCCTGTATTTCCTTCATCTTGAATGGTTCCAGATAAATTTATGGTTCCATAATGACCCGATTCACCTTCAGGATCACTATAAAGAACAAGCTTGTATCCATCTAGGTTGGTACCTGCTACTCCAGCAACCTCTATAAATTCATTTTGATCTACTCCTTGATTATCGTAGTGGAATTCATTTATCCAAACCGGTTCCTGTGTACCAGGTGTTGGTTCAGGTGTAGGTTCAGGTGTTGGTGCTGGCGTTGGCGCTGGTGTTGGCGCTGGTGTTGGTGCCGGCGTTGGTGCTGGTGTTGGTGC
>CENJ01077833.1_pt1 | contig 25160 bp, 30 predicted proteins | sample 356161 | NCBI WGS metagenome assembly CENJ01 (sample SAMEA2619531, study PRJEB7988) | marine metagenome | biome: marine biome (ENVO:00000447); feature: surface water layer (ENVO:00002042); material: "saline water (ENVO:00002010), including plankton (ENVO:xxxxxxxx)" | depth 5 m | reverse complement strand
AAAAGCCGAAAGAAAAAAAAGAAAAAAGATCATATTTATTAATTTTAACTTTAATATTTTTTCTCTTAATTTTCATAATTTATAAATTGGCATTTCATTATAAATATTTAGTAATTTCTTCAAACCCCTCTTTTATAAATTTCTATGAAAGTTTAGAAATTATTACTGAAATATTAAAAGCTAATATAAGTTTTGTGAAAGAGATAATCTTAGAAGCTACAAAAAAAATACAAAATAAAATTTAATGAATAATATTTATTTTATAATAAAAAATAAATCCTCACTTTTTAAAAAAGCTAATACAAAATCAGAAAAGCTTAAAGAAGTAATTTTTGGAGAAAAATTTGTTAAATTAAAACAAATAAAAGATTTATATTATGGTTATACGCAAAATGACAAATATTATGGTTATATAAAAAAAAAACATCTCGATAATATTCAATTAAAGCAAAATTATATTGTCAACAGTGGTAAAGCATATTTATTTAAACGTAATAACGTACAATCAAAAACTGAAAAATATTTATATTTAAATTCGAAAGTTTATATTTCTCAAATAGGTCCAAAATTTTCAAAGATTGGTGATTTATGGATAAAAAACACTGACATAAAATTAATCAAAAAAATTAAAAAAATTAATTTTTTAAAAAAAATTAAAATTTTTAATAATGTTAAGTACGTATGGGGTGGTAATACTATTGATGGTATCGATTGCTCTGGATTAGTTCAAGAACTAATGAAAAACAATTTTTTAAAATGTCCTAGAGATAGCAAAGATCAAGAAAAATTTTTTAAAAAAAAAATTAATTTAAAACAAATTAAAAAGGGGGATCTTTTATTTTGGAAAGGACATGTTGCAATTTCAATTAATAAAAAAGAATGCATTCACGCATTTGGACCAAGAAAGAAAGTAGTAAAAATGAAAATTTGTAATGTTATTTCTGAACTTGAAAAAAAATCTCTAAAACTGAGTTCCATAAAAAGACCATTGTTTAAATAAGAACATTTTTATGGTTGATTCGGTCGCCTTTTATCCATAATTTGTTCTTATACTTTATCAAAATATAGTAGGTCAAAAATTTTATGACACAAGTAACCAATTCTCAAATTTTAGCTATATTGGGTCCTACCAATACAGGTAAAACTTTTCTTGCTATCGAAAGAATGCTCGAGCACGGCAATGGAGTAATCGGATTTCCATTAAGGTTACTTGCCAGAGAAGTTTATGACAAAATTATAAATAGAATTGGTCCAGAACGTGTAGCATTAGTAACAGGTGAAGAAAAAATTATACCTCCGAAATCCGATTATTATCTTTGTACAGTTGAATCAATGCCCCTTGATATTAATTTCGAATTTGTAGCAATTGATGAAATACAAATGTGTGCAGATCCAGAGCGTGGACATATTTTTACTGATCGTCTTTTAAATTTTAGAGGTGATAAATTAACTATGTTTTTAGGTTCTGATACAATTAAAAAATTAATTACAACCTTAGTACCTGAAACAGAATTTATTTATCGTGAAAGACTCTCTAAATTAACTTATTCAGGTTACAAAAAGATATCTAGAATTAAACCAAGAAGTGCCATCATCGCTTTTTCTGTTGATGATGTTTATGCTTTAGCAGAATTTGTAAGGCGTCAAAAAGGTGGTGCAGCAGTAGTCATGGGCTCTCTAAGCCCAAAAACAAGAAATTCTCAAGTGGATATTTATCAGTCTGGTGATGTTGATTTTTTAATCGCTACAGATGCTATTGGTATGGGCATAAATATGGATATTGAAAATGTATATTTCAGTGGTTTAAAAAAATATGATGGAAAACAAATTAGAAATTTAAGAGATAGTGAAATTGGTCAAATCAGTGGTCGAGCAGGTAGGTATATGAATGATGGTTGGTTTGGAACTACGGGTGAATGCGAAAAATTGACTGATGAACAAATTGAAAAATTGGAAAATCATAAATTTGATGATGTATTAAATATATTTTGGAGAAACTCCAAATTAGATTTTTCATCAAGTTCTGCATTAATTAATAGCTTAAACTTAAAACCAAAATATGAAAATCTTGTTAGAAATAAAGATTTAATAGATGAAAGTACTTTTAGGTATTTAGTTTCAGAGAAATCAAACTTAAATTTTTCAAATAGTAATCACCAAGTAAAATTATTATGGGAATGTTGCCAAATACCGGATTTTACTAAAAGCTCATACAATGAACATACTGATATAATTTATAAAGTCTTCTCCTTCTTATCTTCAGATAAAGGAAAGATAACTAACAATTGGATGAAACAACAATTAAATAATTTAAATAATTTTGAAGGAAACATTGATAGCTTAGCAAATAGAATTTCTTATATAAGAACATGGTCCTATGTTTCAAATAAAAGTAACTGGGTAGAAAACGCTGATTATTGGATTGCTAAAACCAAAGATATTGAAGATAAATTATCTGAAAAACTTCACGATGAACTAACAAAAAGTTTTGTTGATAAAAGAATAAGTGTTTTATCTAAAGGGTTAAAACAAGATATTGAGCTTGATACAAAAATTGTTGAGCAAGATAAGATATTTATTAATGATCATTATATTGGGAAAATTAATGGTCTTAAAATTGAATTGGACTATTCTAAATCAAATTTAGATACAGATATTAAATCACTAAAAAAGGCTGCAAGATCTGGGGCTAAAGAAGAGTTAAAAAATAGAATTAATACAATTTCTAAAAATTTAAATAAATTAGAATTAAAAGAGGATTGTAAAATCTATTGGGCAAATAAAAAAGTTGCTGAAATAAAACCCGGAAAAAATTATCTTAATCCTTCAATAAAATTAATCACTGATGATACTCTTCAAGACCATGATTATGCTCAATTAAAAAACAATTTAGAGAAATGGCTTGAGGATGAAAAACATATCCATTTAAATGACCTGCTTTCTATTGAAAAGGCAAGCTTAAAAAATTCATTTGCGCGAGGCCTGAGTTATCAATTATTTGAAAATAATGGAGTACTAGAAAGAAAAGAGGCAAATGAAATTATTAAAAATGTCTCAAAACAGGAAAGGTTTGAATTAAGAAAGAAAGGAATAAAAATAGGAAAATATCATATCTACCAACCAAGGATGATAAGGCCTAATGCAGTTAAGTTTAAGACTATTTTATGGAAATGTTTTAATTATAAGAAGGATATAAATTATCCAAATTTTGGCTTAAATTTTTTAAAAAATTTTAAAAATAAAGATGATAAATTTTTAAGAATTTGTGGCTTCGAAACTTTTGGTAAATTTATTATCAGAGTTGATATTCTTGAAAGATTATTTCTTGAAATTTTATCAAAATCCAAAAATTTTAAATTTAAACTAGACGTAAAAATTATAAATTTGCTTGGGTGTACAAAAGATGATTTTATTCAATTTATTAAAATTTTAGGGTACCAACTTATTAACTCTGAGAATGAAGCTGAGTTTAAATATTTACCTAAAAAAAACAAAAAAACTAAAAAAAAGCAAGTATCAAATGCATTTTCAGTTTTAGAAAAACTAAAAATTTAACTAATGTTTTGGAATAAAGAAAAAGATCAAAAACAAAATTTTAAAGATATAGAAATTGCTACATGTATGCTTCTAATACACGCTGCAAGAACTGATAATCAATTGGATGATAAAGAAATTAGAATAATTAAAGAAAGTTTATTTGAACTTGGATTAAAAGATAAAAATTACATAGATAAACTTTATAATTACTCTAAAAAAAAAGAAAATGATTCTGTTGAAATATTTAATATGACTAAAGAAATTAAAAAATTACAATATGAACAAAGACTAGAAATTGTTGAAATGATGCTCAAAGTAATATACTCGGACAGTCAATTATGTGAGTTTGAAGATAGGCTAGTGAGAAAAGTTGCTGGTTTAATTTATATTGAAAATAAAGATTTAGGAGAAATTAAATTAAAAATTAAAAAATGACTTATATAGTAAATGAAAAATGTATTAAATGTAAACTTACTGACTGTGTTGAGGTATGCCCAGTAGATTGTTTCTATGAGGGCGAAAATATGCTTGTGATTAATCCTGACGAATGTATTGATTGTGGAGTTTGCGAACCAGAGTGTCCTATTGATGCAATTGAGCCAGATACAAATGCTAACGTTGAAGAAATGTTATTAGTTAACAAAGAATATTCTCTAAAATGGCCAAATATTTCGAAAAAGAAAGAGCCATTGAATGATTGGGAAAAATATAAAGACGAAAAAGATAAATTTAATAAGTATTTCAAAAAAAAATAATATCATCTCTTTACTAATTAAGATTGAAAAGAAGGTATTAATAATATAATCCACTGCATCTATGCCAAAAAAGACAAAAGCAAAATCAAAAAAAATTGTTAAGAAAAAAGTTGCAAAAAAAGTAGTAAAAAAAACTAGTAAAAAAGTTGTAAAAAAAGTTTTAAAAAAAAAGGCTAAAACAAAACAACCTAGAGTATCTAAAAAAGATTTAGGCAAAAAAGTTGTTGAGAAACCACCTGTTCAGAATACTCAATTCAAACCTTCTCAACAAAATGATATTATAGAAATAAAAAAAATTAAAAAACAGGAAACCGAAAAAAGGACATATAAAGTTAAAGATTATGTGATCTACCCAAAGCACGGAATTGGTCAAATTATATCTGTAGACAAGCTTACAATAGCAGGTATCGAAGCTAGTGTTTATAAAATTGAAATCACAAAAGATAAATTAAATCTTACAATTCCAACGAATCAACAACAACACCTAAGACCACTGTCTAGTCTAAACCAGATAAATAAAGCTCTTTCAATTTTGAAAGGCAAAGCAAAAATTAAAAGGACAATGTGGAGTAGACGAGCAGCAGAGTACGAACAAAAAATTAATTCAGGTGACATTTACCAAATTGCCGAAGTAGTGAGAGATTTAAATAAGAATACTGACATGCCAGTTGATCAATCTTACAGTGAACGTCAACTATTTGAAAAAGCTTATGATAGATTACTTGGTGAAGTATCTATTGTATTAAAAATTTCCGAAGAAGAAGGTAAGGCAAGACTTAATAAAGCTCTTGGTAAAAAAGTAGTAGAAGAAACCTCTAATACACCCGCATAAAAAAAACGCCCTTCCGAATGAGAAGAGCGTTTTTTTGTAAAAGATTACTTAAAAGTAAAAAACTATCTTTTCTTTCTTCTTTTAGTAGCTTTTTTCTTTTTAGTTTTTCTTTTCTTAGTAGCTTTTTTGGCTTTCTTCTTAGTAGCCTTTTTAGCTTTTTTTCTTCTTTTAGCCATCTCCGTTCCTCCCTTTAAAGTTTGGAGCATCACACAATTTAATATGTGATTCGTTATTAAGTTAATTTAAAAACTAATTCGCAATTAAAGTCAAATGTTTATAATTTTTAAAAAATTTTTAAAAAATTTATTTCAATTCAAAGTTTAAATAAAAAAAAATTATTTTGTAAAAAAGTTAATGTTTTCAGTGCTTTTAGTTAATTTTTATAAAAATTTTCTAAAATATTTTTATATTTAGTTTTTATTTTGTACCTTCTTATTTTCATTGTTGGTGTTAATAATTCATTTTCAATTGTAAATTCCTCTTTAACTACTTTAAATTTTTTTATTTTTTCAATAGCCGTTAATGATTTATTTGTTTGCTCAATTAATTCTTTTATAATTTCTTGATCTTGATTAAAATTTTTATTCAAAACTAACAGACATGATAAATATTTTTGATTATCGCCTTGAACATATGCTTGTTCAATTTCATCATGAAGACAAAGTAAATTTTCAATCTTAGATGGAGAAATATTATCTCCGCCAAGTGTAACAATTATATCTTTTTTTCTATCAGTAATTTTTAAGTAACCCTCGTAATCAATTTCACCAATATCACCTGTATGAAGCCAACCATTTTTTAGCACTTGGTTTGTGGCATCTTCATTTTTCCAATACCCCAACATTATATTTTCACCCTTAACAAGTATTTCGCCATCCTCGGCAATTTTCACCTTATTGTTAGAAAAAATGGTTCCAACTGTTTCTATCTTAATTTTATTGACTGGATTACATGATACCACGGGAGAGGTTTCTGTTAGGCCATACCCCTGCAATGTTTTTAGACCTAAAGAATTTAAGAATAATCCAACATTTTGATCCAAGGGCCCTCCACCTGAGACAAATGCTTTTAAATTTCCACCGAAATTTTTAATTACCTTCTTCCTTACCAAGATACTTAATAAATAATTTATAAATTTTTCTATTAAGGAAAGCTTCTTATTTTTAAAATCCTTCGATCCTAATTCTACAGTTTTTAAAAATAATCTCTTTTTAAAAGAAGATGATTTTTTAACTCCACTCATCATTTTGTTATAAAGATTATTATAAAATCTAGGAACTGCGGTCATTACATGTGGTTTTGCAATTTTTATATTCTCTAATAATTTTTCAATAACAGGCGAGTAAAATATTTTAGCGCCGAGTGCAATTTGTACGAATTGAACTGTATGCTCGTAAGAGTGTGATAATGGTAACCATGTTATAAATCTAGGGTTTTTAACTTGTAGTTCATCAACCAAATTTTTTGAGTCTTCACAATTTGAAATTATTCCTCCATGACTTAAAACAACTCCCTTGGGATTACCTTGTGTTCCAGAAGTATAAATAATACAAGCTGGATCGTTTCTTAAAGATCTGCATCTAATATTTTTATTTAAATCGTTTTTAAGTTCATGAAAATTCTGAACCTTTTCTATTTTGTCAAAACTTATAATAAATTTAAATTGAAAATTAATTTGGCTACATGCATCTAAAATAGTTTTTAATAATTTTTCATTTGATACAATTAATCCTGTTGGATCAGCATCTTTTAAAACAAATTCGAAATCTTTTTGAGTATAAGTAGTGTAATTAGGAACCGTAATCGCATCATTTGCTAATATGGATAGATCGCTAATCATCCATTCTGGTCGACACTCTGAGACCAACATGACCCTATCTCCTTTCTTGACACCCTGGATATTTAGGAAAGTTGAAAATATTTCTATCTTTTTGAATACATCAGACCATTTTAATGCATCTACTTTTTTATTTTTATCAATTGAATGTAAAAAATCTAAATTGGAAAATTTTTCACTTTGTATTTGGTATAACTCAAATAGATTATTTAATTTTTTAAATTCCATATGGTGGGCGAAAAGGGAGTCGAACCCTTAAGGTTTCCCGGCGGATTTTGAGTCCGCTGCGTCTACCAATTCCGCCATTCGCCCTAATTTTTGTTTTGCGATTAAAAAAGGTTTTTGTACTGCTTTTTTAAATTTCATATATACATTATTATAATTCTTATAATTTATGTTTAAAGACTTGTTTAATAAAACTGTAGCTCTTGCAGCCCATAAAAGTGCAAGGTTCTTTTTATCTTTTGTATGCATAATTGAGTCTATTTTTTTTCCAATACCTCCAGATGTCATGATTATACCAATGACTTTGGCTCAAAAAAAAAGATGGTTGCAAATTGCAACTATTGCCACGCTATCATCTGTGGTTGGCGGTATTATTGGATATGCAATTGGCTATTTTTTTTACCAAGAAATAGGTATCCATATTTTTGAATTTTACGGGTTTGAAGGTTTTAAAAGTTTCAAGGATCAAGTTCAAGTTGGTAAAGGGTTCTGGGCCTGGATTATTTTGTTAGCAATTGCAGGATTTACGCCTGTTCCTTTTAAACTTTTAACAATTTCAAGCGGGTTAATTCATTTTAATTTTTTTATATTTATTTTAGTGGCTACTTTAACGCGTGGTTCAAGATTTTTTATTTTAGCAGGATTGCTTAGTTTTTTTGGACATAAAATACTTCCATATATTCAAAAGTTTTCAGGAAAAATAATGGTTGTAATTACAGGGCTTTTATTAATCGGATTTTATATTGCATATCTAATTTATAATAATTATGAATCTTTTATTAATTAATGTTTAGTATTAGTAAAACGTATAAAATTTTATTTGTTGTAAACATTTTAATACTTTCAACAGTTTATTACATTGAATATGGCATGGGTGTTTATGCTTGCAATCTCTGCAAATACCAAAGAATTCCATATTTTTTAAATTTAATTATGTTAACTTTTTTAATTTTTGACAAAGTGAAATTTTTAAAATTTCTTTATGTTTTAATTCTATCAATTTCTATAAATATACTGATCTCATTTTATCACGTTGGTATAGAACAAAAAATTTTTTCTGAAACAGAAGTTTGCTCTATTAAGAAAAATACAAATAATACCAGCGATCTTTTGAAACAATTAGAAAAACAGGGTATGTCTGGCTGTTCTAAAGTAACTTTTAGATTATTTGGATTATCACTTTCAACATTAAACTTGTTAACAAATTTATCTTTTTTGATAGTATATGCTTATATTTTAAGAAATGAACAAAAACAAAAAAATTGAAGAAATTATAAGAGTAGATCACGCTGGAGAACGCGGGGCAGTCAATATTTATGATGGACAACTTTTAGCATTACAACTTTTAAAATCAGATCCAGAAATGGAAAGTAAAATTGCTGAAATGAAAGAACATGAAAAAGAGCATTTAAAATATTTTGAACAACAACTTGCTGAAAGAAAAGTTAGACCTACATTATTAATACCATTATGGGATTTGCTTGGCGTAGGCTTAGGTTTTGTTACAGGACTAATGGGGAAAAAAGCTACAATGCTTTGTACAGCTTCGGTGGAAGAAGTAATAGATAAACATTATCTATCTCAAATTGAACATTTAGAATCTGAAGAAACTAAAGAGAAAGAATTATTAAAAAAAATTAAAAAATTTAGACAAGAGGAACTAGAACATCGTGATATTGCTTATGAAGAAGGTGCAACAAAAAAAGGAGTATATGGTATCTTAGACTTCGCGATAAAAACAGGATCTAAAGTTGCTATTGAAGTTGCAAAGAGAATTTAATTAAGGTTCAAGCTTAACATCCCAATAAAGATAATCCAACCAACTTTCATGTAAAAAATTCGGAGGAAAGTGTCTTCCATTTCGATGGAGTTGCTCTTCTGTTGGTTTATAAGGTTGTACTGATGGAATCATTCCGCATGCTTTGGGCATTTTGCCACCTTTTCTTACATTACATGGGGAGCATGCTGTTGCTACATTTTCCCAAGTCGTCAAACCTCCTAAAGATTTTGGAACAACATGATCAAAAGTTAAATTTTTTTTATCACCACAATACAAGCAAGTAAATTTATCTCTTAAAAAAACATTAAATCTTGTAAAGTTTGGAAACTCTGATGGTTTTACAAAATGTTTCAATGAAATTACGCTGGGTAACTTCATAGAAAAAGATGGGCTTCTTATCTCTCTATCGTATGTAGATACGATGTTTACTCTATCCAAAAAAACATCTCTAACTGCATCCTGCCAACTCCATAATGATAAGGGATAATAACTTAAAGGTCTATAATCGGCATTTAAAACAAGCGCCGGACATTTTTCAAGCGGCAAATATTCACTTGATGATGCAATCATATCTAAAAATTACATATATTTATAACTAATCGCAAGTTAAACTTTTAGGAAGTTAAATTTTTTATAAAATCTAGTCCATCACTCAAACCGTCGGGCGATATAGAATGCCCTAAGCCCTCATAAGCTTTGCAATCAACTTCGAAATCTTTTTTTTTCAAAAATTCAACTGATTTATACATTTCATCTATTGGAACTATTTCATCAATATTGCCATGCAAAAATCTCATTCTAGGTTTAGAAATTAGTTCTTTTTCTAATAATTCGTAATTATAAATTTTGCCTGAATATCCTAGCACACCGGCAATTTTTTTCTTCTGTCTTATTGCATACTGGACGCTCATCATAGTTCCTTGGGAAAAACCAACTAGAATTAATTTATTATACTCTATTTTAAGATCATCTAATTTTTGATCAATTGTTTCTTGAAGTTTTTCTAAAGAAACTAAACTTTCTTGAGTAATTTTATCGTTATCTGTTTGCATCAAATCAAACCACTCAAATCCAGCCGGGTTAACTTGACATGGATTTGGAGCGTTTGGAACGCAAAAAAAAGCATCTGGCAAAAATCTTTGCCAATATGTGGCAATTGAAAACAAATCATTAGAATCTGCTCCATATCCATGTAAAATAAAAATTAATTTACTACAATTTTCCGATGTATTTTTTAATTCTAAATATTTAAGAGACATTTTTTGTTATCTTTAATACTTTTTTATGCTAGAGACAAACCAATGTCAGAAAATACATTAAAATTTATTGCTATTTTAGCTATGATATCAGTAGCTGTAGTTCTTATCAGAGGGTTAAAAACGTTTTTTAAAGGCGGTGATTTAGATAGCAAGAGAAAGAGTAACAAATTAATGCAAATGAGAATAATGCTTCAATTTTGTGCCATAGTGATTTTAATGTCTCTGGCATATGTAACGGGTAAATAGCTAATAAGACTTAACCCATTCAACAAATTTTGAATCTGTAAAGTCAAGATCGCCTATAACTCTTGCAACTTCTTTTTTGTCTGAATTTACAATTAATGTTATTGGTATGCCTCTTAATCCAAACTCTCTAGTTAACTTTAAATCATTATCAAAATAACTAGTTAAATTTTTAATTGAAAGATTATCTAAAAAACTTTGAATATCCTCAAATTTCTTTTTTTCTATATTAATTAAAATTATCTTTAACTGATCTCGAGATGTTTGATCATATAAACGATCTAGCTTTGGAAGTTCTTTTTTGCAAGGAGCGCACCATGTCGCCCAGAAATTAATTAGAGTTAATTTTGAGGAAAAATCATTCAAAATGATTGTTTTACCATCTTTGTTTTTGACCTCGATGTTCGGTAGTAATTTTGGATTTTTTTGAAGTATTATATTGGTAAACGATTTACTTATATTGGGTTGTGAATATCCACTATTAGTATTAAGAATAAAAAATATAAATAAAAATAATATAAAATTGCGAAACATAAATTGATATTAAATTAATATGGGCAAAACTAAAACAAATAAAGTTTGGGGTACAAGAATGAAATCTAAACCTTCAGAACTTTTAACTAAAATAAATGCATCAATAGATGTTGATAAAGAACTATATCAACAAGATATCAATGGTTCTATTGCTCATTGTAAAATGCTAGCAAAACAAAAAATTATCAAATCAGATATCTCTAAAAAAATTGTAAATGGACTTGAAAAAATTAGAAAAGAAATTCAATTAAAAAAGTTTAAATTTTCACAATCAAATGAGGATATCCATTTGAACATTGAAAAAAGGCTTTTTGAAATTATTGGTCCAAACGCAGGATTTTTACATATAGCAAGATCAAGAAATGACCAGGTTACTACAGACTTTAAATTATGGATCATTGATGCCTCACAAAATTTAAACATAGAAATTAAAAAATTAATTAAAGCATTAATAAAATTAGCTGAAAAAAATAAAAATGTGATTATGCCTGGCTTTACACATTTAAAAAATGCTCAACCAGTTTTATTTTCCCATTATCTATTGGCGTATATTGAAATGTTCAAAAGAGATCATAAAAAATTTACAAATGTGATCAAAAATACATCTGAGAATCCTTTAGGATCTGCTGCACTAGCAGGAACAGGTTTCACAATCGATAGATTTTATACTTCAAAACAACTAGGATTTTTAAAACCAACTGATAATTCAATAGATGGAGTGTCTGATAGAGATTATGCGATAGAATTTTTATTTGTATCAAGTCTTTGCTCCATGCACTTATCAAGACTTGCTGAAGAAATTATTTTATGGAACTCAGATATTGTCAATATGATCAATATTAATGATAAAATGCTGGCAGGTTCATCAATCATGCCTCAGAAAAAAAACCCGGATGGCGCCGAACTATTAAGAGGTAAATCTGGCGCTATATATGGAAACTTAAACTCTCTATTAGTTACAATGAAAGGATTACCTTTGTCTTACTTCAAAGATATGCAAGAAGATAAGAAGCCGGTATTTGAAACTTTTAAAATATTAAATTTAAATCTTAAAATAGCAAAAGAATTGGTAGAAAGTATATCCCCTAACAAAGCAATTATGAAAAAATTTGCAAATTATGGCTACACAACTGCTACAGATTTTGCAGACTATCTTGTAAAAAAAGGTTTAAGTTTTAGAGAGGCGCATAAAAAATCTGCAAAATTAGTTAATATCGCAGAAAAGAAAAATTTATCATTAAATGAATTAAGTTTCTCTGAAATTAAGAAAATTGACAAATTAATCAAACCTGATGTGATAAAAGCTTTAAAAATTGAAAATTCCGTTAATTCCAAAACCTCTTATGGTGGAACTTCCATAAAAAATGTAGTTAAAATGTTAAAGAAATTAAAAAAGGAGTTTAAATGAAAAAAATATCTCTCTTAGTATTAATTTTATCATTTATGTTTACTTCATGTGGAAAAAAGGGCCGCCTGTTTACCAAGAGAAAACTAATTTAATTTTAAAACAATCCTAAATCTAAATGGATTACTTAAAGACCAAAAATAAAAAGCTTTTTATAAATAATTTTGATTTAAAAAAAATTGCAAAAAAACATAAGACTCCATTTTATATTTATTCAGCAGATCAGATAAAAAAAAATATTAAGTTAGTTCAATCATCTTTAAAGAAAAGTAATCCACTAATTTGCTACGCTGTTAAAGCTAATTCCAATATCCAAGTAATAAGAGAATTAAAAAAAAATAATGTTGGAGCAGACGTTGTATCTGCTGGAGAATTAAAATTAGCACTAAAAGCCGGAATTAGTCCAAAAAAAATAGTATTTTCTGGAGTCGGCAAAACTGAGGGTGAAATAAAATTTGCTATTCAAAAAGGAATATTGTCAATTAATGCAGAGTCAGAAAGTGAGATTCTCTCAATAAATAAAATTTCAAAAAAATTAAATAAAATCGTTAAAATAGGTATTAGGATTAATCCTGACGTAAAGGCTAAAACAAACAAAAAAATAGCAACAGGAACCAAGGTTAATAAATTTGGAGTAAGCGTCAGTGATTTTTTTCAAATTTTAAATTCAAAAAAAAATCTCAGAAATATTAAAATCCACTTATTAAGTGTTCATATTGGAAGTCAAATTAAAGATATAGGTGCTTATAAAAAAGTTATGAAATTAATATCTAAACTTTTATTAAAATTAGGAAAAACTAATCATGAAGTTGATTATGTAGATTTAGGTGGAGGAATGGGAATTCCTTATTTTAAAGGCGATAAAAATTTTGATTTTAAACAATTTGGAAAAGAGGTTGCAAAGTTTTATGAGAAACAAAAGGTTAAAATAATTTTTGAGATAGGAAGATTCTTAACGGGTAATGCTGGAATAATAATCTCAAAAGTTATTTATGTAAAAAAAACGAGAGAAAAGTATTTTATTATTATAGATACAGGAATGAATGATATGGCAAGATCTGCTATCTATGAAGCCTTTCATGAAATTTTACCAGTTGAAAAAAATTCTAAAAAATTTAATAAAAAAATTGAATTTGTAGGCCCTATTTGTGAAAGTAGTGATACTTTTGGGATTTATAAAAACTATTCAGTTCTTAAAGAAGGAGACTTAGTATGCATTACCAACTGCGGTGCATACGGAAGAACTTTAAGTTCTAATTATAATATGCGCCCTTTAATAGAAGAAATTATTGTAGATAAAAAGAAATTAAAGTCTGTAAGAAAAAGACAGAAAATTGAAAATATAATCTAAAGTGATTTTTTTTAGATCTTTTATATTTAATATATTTTTATATCTGGGTATTATTGCTTGTTGTTTAATTGCAATACCGTTTTTAATTTTACCATCATCTCTTTTAAGAAAATTAAGTTCATTATTAGGCTGGTATTTTATTTTTTTGTGTAAGATTTTACTAAATACCAAAGTAAATATTATAGGATCTGAAAAACTAAAAACTGAACATAAATTTTTTATTGCTTCTGCACATCAGTCAATGTTTGAAACTTTTGTATATAATTACATAGTACCGAACAATTTTTTTGTTCTTAAGAAAGAATTAATGAGTATTCCAGTGTTTGGTTGGTGCTTAAAAAAACTAAATTGTATTCCAATTGATCGTGGGAAAACTACAAAAAATAATTTAAATTTTTCAGACCAAATCATGCAAAATATATCTAGTGGAAAAACGTTAATAATTTTTCCTCAAGGAACTCGAGTACCTTACAATGAAAATATTCCACTTAAAAAAGGCGCTAGAAGAATATATGAAAACTTAAATATAGCTTGTCTGCCAATTAAACTAGATACTGGTAAGGTTTGGCCAAAAAAAAGTTTTTTAAAATATCCTGGAGAAATTAATTTTATCTTTAAAGATATTATTGAACCAAATCTGACAGGAGAAGAGTTTTTGAAAAAACTTGAAGAGTCTTTTTATAATTAATTTTTATCTAAACCTGCTTCAATAATTTTTTCCCTTATTTCTTTTGTTTTTTTAAATTTTTCAAATAAAAACTTTCCATCATTATTTTTAATTGCGTCTAAGATTTTAGATAAGTCACTATTAAACTTTTCTAACAATGAGATAATTTCTGTTTTATTGCTCAACATAATATCTCTCCACATAGTAGGGTCTGAAGAGGCAATTCGTGTAAAGTCCCTGAACCCACTGGCACTAAATTTTATAACTTCAGACTTAATGTTGTCTTCTAACTCACTTGCAGTACCTACAATATTATAGGCGATCAAATGAGGTATATGACTTGTTATGGCCATAATAGAATCGTGATCTTTAGAATTCATTGTTTCTATTTTTGATCCTAAATTTTTCCAAATATCATTAACTTTTTTTATTTGTGTTTCATCACAAAGTTCACAAGTATTAGAAATATACCATTTGTTTTTAAATAAATCTTTAAATCCATTTTCCGGACCACTTTTTTCAGTTCCTGCAATCGGATGACCTGGTACAAAAACTTTATTCTTTAGAAATTCATTCGCTAGCTTTATAATCTCAACCTTAGATGATCCAACATCTGTTATAATTGTTTGATCTAATTTAAGTTTTGAAAGATCGTTAAAAATATTTTTGTAAGCACTAATTGGTGTACAAATAAAAATAAATTCTGATTTCTCAACGTCCTTGTTGATTTTAGTATTATAACTATCTGCCAAAGATAAACTTTTACTTTTTTTAAGATTATCCTCTGACACATCAATAAAGTTAATCAAAACTTTTGAATAATTTTGCCTGATTGCTCTAGCAAGAGAAGAGCCAATTAAACCAATTCCTATTATTGTAATATTGTTCATTAAAAATTTTTATCCAAAATATCTAAAAAAGTTTTATTTTCCTCATCGGTACCAATAGTAACTCTTAATGAATTTTTTATACCATAGGTATTCATTTTTCTTAGTAAGATTTTATTATTTATAAATATATCAAAAGCTTGTTCTGAGTTAAGTTTAGCATTATCAAAATTTAATAAGAAAAAATTTGCTACAGGATCATTTGTTATAATCTTTTTTGAAGTAATTTTTTCAAAAATAATTTTTGACCATTTTTCATTATGTTCGACATTTTTTTTAATCCATTCATCATCTAAAATTGCAGCACATCCAGCTTTTTCAGCTATACCAGATATATTAAAAGGAGGTCGAAATAAGTTTGCAGCTTCTATAATTTCTTTGGAACCATAACCCCATCCTAATCTTAGATTGGCTAATCCAAAAATTTTAGAAAAAGTTCTAGAAACAACTGTATTTTTGGAATTTTTAAAAATATCTAAACCACTTTTATAATCATTTTCGGTCACAAATTCTGCATATGCATCATCAACCATCAGTAAAATATTTTCTGGCAAATTTTTTCTTAATTTCACAAGCTCATCAGAATTAATATACGTTCCAGATGGATTGTTAGGATTTGCAATGAAAACTATTTTTGTTTTATTTGTTACTAACTTTAAAGTTTCGCTAACAGAAAATTTATTATTTTCATTTTTTGCAAACCTGACTACTGCACCATTTAATTGCGAGTAAATTCTGTACATCAAAAATGAGTCTTCGGACATAATCACTTCATCATCTTTGTTCAAAAATGATTGGCATATTAAACTTATTATTTCATCAGAACCTGAGCCAATTAGAATTTGATCTTCATTTATAGAGAATTTTTTTGCAATGGTTTCTTTTAATTTGCTACTTTTTCCATCAGGATATTTTTTTAAATTAAAACCACTCTTAAAAATCTCTAGAACCTTGGGTGAAGGACCAAGAGCAGACTCATTTGCAGATAATTTAACTAGATTTGGAACATTTTGGATATTTGATAGTCCGCCAATGTACAAATCTACATTTACAGTTTTTGGCTTTGGTAAAGTCATTTTTCAAGTACTTACAACACTTCTAGAATACAATCAAAAGAAGTTGATAGTTTGACAAAGAATCAGCCTTTTAGTACAAAACGGCACCGCCGATTTACCGAATTGCGGGCGATAACAAACAGCTAAAGAGGAAATCGCTAAGCGATTTTTAAAAATGAATATTGATTACAGTAAAGTTAAAAAAATCACCATAAATGCACCTCTTAAATTAGATTGTGGTGAAACTTTAGAAAAATTTGATATTGCCTATGAGACATATGGCAACTTAGATGAAACTAAATCAAATGCGATTTTAGTTTTTCACGCTCTATCAGGAGATCAGTTTGTAACTGGTACAAATAATGTGACTGGTCGAGAGGGATGGTGGAATCAGGTAGTAGGCTCTGGATTACCAATAGATACTGATAAATATTTTGTAATATGTGCCAATGTACTGGGTGGCTGTATGGGCAGCACAGGTCCAAAAGAAATTAATCCGAAAACAAATAAACCTTATGGTCTAGATTTTCCAGTAATTACAATCAAAGACATGGTAAGTGCACAAACTCACCTATTAGATTTTTTACGAATAAAAAAAACTTTATCAGTTTTAGGCGGATCAATGGGCGGTATGCAGGCTTTACAATTTTGCTCATTGTATCCTGAAAGAACTTTTTCTTCAGTGCCAATTGCATGTGCAGCAAGTCACTCTGCTCAAAATATAGCTTTTAATGAGTTAGCGCGACAAGCTATTATGGCAGATCCTAATTGGGACTCTGGAAATTATTTCTTATCAGGAAAAGTTCCTAGAAACGGACTTGCTGTTGCAAGAATGGCTGGTCATATTAGTTATTTATCTGAGCAAGGACTTCAAAGTAGATTTGGAAGAAAACTACAAGAAGGAGACGGTCTAAACTTTTCGTTTGATGCTGACTTTCAAGTTGAAAGCTATTTGAAATATCAAGGATATGCATTCGTAGATCGATTTGATGCTAATTCTTATTTATATATTACAAGAGCTATGGATTATTTTGATCTTTATAAATTAAATAATGGTGATTTATCAAAAGCTTTCAAAAATACTAATGTAAAATTTTGTATTATTTCATTCTCAACTGACTGGCTTTACACAACTGAAGAAAGTAAAAAAATAGTCATTGCTCTCAATTCTATAGGTGCACAAGTTAGTTTTGTAAATATTGTTACAAATAACGGTCATGATTCTTTTTTAGTTAATGAACCAGAGTTTTTTCAAACCTTAAAAGGTTTTCTAGATTCTACATATGAGGACTTTAAAAATGAAAATTCAAGATGATGTTCTAGCGGGATTAATTGATATAAACTCTAAGGTGCTCGATGTGGGTTGTGGCGATGGTAACTTATTACTTTATCTAAAAAGAAATAAAAGAATTGACGGAAGAGGTTTGGAGATCAATCAAAAAAATGTTCAAGAATGCCTAGCTAAAGGACTTGCGGTTGTTGAGGGTGATGCTGAAAAAGACTTGGTAAACTATCCAAATCAATCATTTGATATAGCAATATTAAACCAAGCAATTCAGCAGTTTTATGAACCAAGAAAAGTTTTAAATGAATTGCTAAGAATTGCTAAACAAGCAATAATTACGATACCAAATTTTGGTTATTGGAAAGTGAGATTAAATTTATTGGTAACAGGAACAATGCCGGTTACAAAAACACTACCTCATTCTTGGTATGACACTCCAAATTTACATATGAGTTCAATCAAAGATTTTTATAATTTGTGTTCGTTAGATAATATCAATGTAATTAAATCAATTTCAATTTCTTCAAATAAAATCAGCGATATTACATCAAATAATTTAGAGATTAAAAATTTAGTCTCAGAATTGGGTGTATTTGTTGTAAGTAAATAGATTATATTTTTTTTATCACTTTTTTAATCAAGCTTGACTTAATTAAATCTTGTTTTTTTATGTTTGCGTAAATTCTTTTTTTAACAACACAAAAATAAACACCATTAAAATATTTAAACAAAATCGAGCCAAATTTTTCAATTAAATCATGATTAATAAATTTAGTATTTAAGTTTGGAAAATAAATTAATCGTTCGATTGATTGTATGTCAAAAAAACTTTCCTCTAATAACTGACTAATCTGTTTTTTTGAAAATCCATTACCAGAAGAAAAAGGGCTTTTATCAGATAAATACCAAGATGATTTTTTATTTGGTATAATAATATATAATTTACCTTCTGGAGATAATGATCTCCATATTTCTCTAAGACTCAATTTAGTATTATGATTATTTTCTAAATAATGAATTAAAAAAGCATGATCAAAAAAAGAGTCTTGAAAAGGTATTCTTTCTTCATCAATTAAAATTTTTTTACCCTTGAGTACAGCCTCATCAGATATACCCATTCTTTTAGAATAACAGTAAGAAATTGAAAGATTATATTCTTTTAAAAAACTTAAATAAGGATTAGCATAACCAAAACATCCAATATTCTGATTGTCATATAGGTAACAATATTTTTTTAGTTGGTTTTCAATACGATGAGTTAAAAACTTTCCAATAGCACTAAGATAAAATTTCTGATAATTTAAAATATCTAAATACATTATGAGTTTATTGCAGGTAAATTTAGTTCATTGTCTATCAGATAACTATTCTTATATTATTTCTAATCCTATTACAAAAAAAGCGATTGTGGTAGATCCAGCTGAAGCTGAGCCAATCATAAATTCAATAGAAAAACTTAGGTTAAAATTAGAGTATATTTTAATTACTCACCACCATACTGATCATGTTGGTGGCAATCATGAATTAAAAGAAAAATATAATTGTAAAATAATTGGTTTTAAAAATGACTCTAGCAGGATTCCAGGTATCGATATTCAAATTAAAGATAAAGAAATATTTAATTTTGAAGATGAAGAAATTGAATTAAATTTTGCACCAGGACATACTAGCGGACATATTTTTTATTTTTTTAAAAAAAATAAATTAGCCTTTGTAGGAGATGTGGTTTTTTCTCTTGGATGCGGAAAAATTTTTGAAGGTACAGCTGAACAAATGTATAAATCGGTTATGAAAATAAAATCTCTCCCTGAAGATACCAAAATTTACTGCGGTCATGAATACACGGAAAGCAATTTAAAATTTTGCTTAGCATATGATACTGATAATCATAATTTAAAAAAGAGAGGAGTTGAGGTTAGAGAGCTTAGACATAAAGGATTACCAACAATACCAACTACAATTTCTAATGAAAAAAAGAATAATATTTTTTTTAGATGTGATGAAAATACAATAATTGAAAAACTTGGTTTAAAAGGAACAGAGCCTCAAATGGTCTTTAAAAAACTAAGAGAATTAAAGGATAATTTTTAATTAAGTATCCCCTGTTTTCTTGACATAATAACGGTGGTGGCTATATTGCGCCAAATTAAAAACATGACTTTTGCAGTAATCAACACAGGTGGCAAACAATACAAAGTGAGCGCCAATGACAAATTAAGAATAGAAAAACTTCCTCAAGAAGAGGGTAAATCTATAGAGTTCAAAGAGGTACTCTTGATTAATAATAATCAAGATATGGAATTAGGATCTCCTCTAATTGACGGTGCAAAAGTTGAAGGAAAAATTGTAAAGCAAACAAAAAATAAGACAGTATTAATTTTCAAGAAAAGAAGAAGGCACAACTCAAGACGAAAAAATGGCCACAGACAAAAAATGAGCGTTGTACAAATTACAAAAATCTTTGGTAAAGGTGGAAAACTTTTATCTGAAGCAAAAAAAACTGAAGTAAACAAGGATAAAACTACTACTAAAAAAAGTGCGTAGTGGTATAAATAATTATGGCAACTAAAAAAGCTGGTGGTTCATCGAAAAACGGTAGAGATAGTGAAGGTCGTAGACTTGGCGTAAAAAAATATGGTGGCCAAAAAGTTATTCCAGGAAACATTATTTATAGACAAAGAGGTACTAAAATGTACCCAGGTCAAAATGTAGGTATGGGAAGAGATCATACTATTTTTTCTAAAATTGAAGGGACTGTGAAGTTTCAAAAGAAAAAATTTGGCAAAACTTTCATTTCTGTAGTTCCCCACTAAATCATATTAAGACATTAGTCTTAAATTAATTTAATATTTTATTATGAAATTTTTAGATCAAGCTAAAATTACTGTTAAAGCTGGAGATGGCGGAAATGGATGTTGTAGTTTCCGTAGAGAAAAATTTGTTGAGTTTGGAGGACCAAACGGTGGCGATGGAGGAAATGGTGGATCTGTAATTCTAGAAGCAGTAAATGGTTTAAATACTTTAATTGACTATAGATATATTCAACACTTTAAAGCGCAGAGAGGGGAGAATGGAAAAGGTAGTAATAAAACAGGCGCATCAGGAGACGCTTTAATTTTAAAAGTACCAGTTGGAACACAAGTTTATGCCGAAGATAAAAAAACACTTCTGTACGATCTTGTTAATGAAGGAGAAAAAATAAAAATTGCAACTGGCGGTAAGGGAGGTTTGGGTAATACAAGATTTAAAAGCTCTACCAACCAAGCACCAAGGAAAACTACAAATGGATCTTTGGGAGAAGAGTTTGAAATATGGTTGGAGTTAAAAATTATAGCTGATATCGGTCTTGTAGGTTTTCCAAACTCAGGAAAATCAAGTTTTTTATCTTTAACAACTAGAGCAAAACCAAAAATTGCAGATTATCCATTTACAACTTTAAACCCTAACTTAGGGGTTTTAAGTATTGATGAAAAAGAAATTGTTGTTGCTGATATACCTGGATTGATTGAGGGTGCACATCAAGGCGTTGGTCTAGGAGATAAATTTCTTAAGCATATAGAAAGATGTAAAAGTATATTACATTTAATTGATGCAAATGAAGATAATTTATTTGATCGGTATAAAATTATAAGAAATGAACTCGAGAAATATAGTCCAGAGCTTATTAACAAAAGAGAGATTGTGGCACTAAATAAACTAGATTTACTAGAGGACGAGGAAATTAAAAAAAAAATTGAGGAGTTTAAAAAATCTTTTAAAAAAGATTTTTTTCAAATTTCAATTTTACAAAAAAACAATATTAAAGAATTATTAAGAGCATTAAAATGATATTAAATAAAACAAAAAGAGTGGTGATTAAAATTGGATCTTCTCTTTTGATTAGAAATAAAAAAATCAATAAAAATTGGGTTAATAAACTTTCAGAGGATATAGCCAATCTCCATAAAAAAAAAATTGATGTAATTATTGTAACTAGTGGGGCAATTGCTTTGGGATGCAAATATCTTAAAATAAATAGGAAAAATTTAAAACTTAAGGAATTTCAAGCTGTTTCAGCTATTGGTCAAATTGAGTTGATTAATCTTTTTAAAAATTCTTTATCTGGAAAAAAAATAAAAGTTGCTCAAATTTTATTAACTCTTGAAGACACAGAGGACAGAAGAAGGGCACTGAATGCCAAAGATACAATCGAAAATATATTTAAATTAAAAAGTATTCCAATTGTAAATGAAAATGATACGACAGCTACAAATGAAATAAGATACGGAGATAATGATCGATTAGCTGCTCGTGTAGCTCAAATATCATCTGCTGATACACTTATTATGCTCTCTGATATTGATGGACTTTACACCAAAGATCCAAGAAAGTTTAAAAATGCAAAACATATTAGAGAGGTAAAAAAAATTACTAATAATATTATAAAAAGCGCAACTAAAAGTATCAGTGACTACGGATCCGGGGGTATGATTACAAAAATTGATGCCGCTAAAATTTGCATGAATGCTGGATGTAAAATGATATTAACCCGTGGTTCGGTAAATAATCCTATTCAAAAATTAGAAAAAAATAAATTTTATACAATTTTTACACCACTTACTAATAAGTATAATGCTAAAAAAAAATGGATATTAAGTAGTTTAAAAAATAAAGGATCCATTACAGCTGACACTGGAGCAATTAACGCTATTAAAAAAGGTAAAAGTTTATTGCCAGTAGGAATCACTGACGTAAATGGAAAATTTTATAGAGGTGACACAATATTAATTATTAATAAATCTAAGAAAAAAATTGGAACAGGCGTTGTTTCTTACTCAAGTGATGAAATATTTAAAATCAAAGGAGTGAAAAGTGAAAATATTAAAAATATTTTAGGATACACTTCTAGAGGTGAAGTGATACATATTGATAATATGGTGCTAAATAAATGAGTAAATTAAAATATATTCAAACATTAGGAAAAAAAGCAAAAAAAGCTTCTGAAGAGTTATCCAATATTAATGATAAGAAAAAAAATGCTGTACTCAAAACTTTTTACTCAGAAATTAAAAATAATACCAAGCAAATTCTAAATGCAAATAAAATTGATATTATTAATAGCAAAAAAAATAAGCTTAAGGATAATTTAATAGACAGGAGCATGTTAAATTTAGATAGGATCAAATCTATCCTAGCTTCAATTGAAGAAGTTATATCATTTAAAGACCCAACAAATAAAACATTAGTCAAATGGGAAAGGCCAAATGGACTAGTTATAAACCGAGTAACTATGCCAATTGGTGTGCTGGGTGTTATTTATGAAGCAAGGCCAAATGTTACTTCTGACGTATCAGTATTGAGCTTCAAATCAGGAAATGCTGCTATTTTAAGAGGTGGCAAAGAAGCCTTTAGATCAAATATTGCAATTTCTAATTTATTTAGAGATAGTTTAAAAAAAAATAAGATTAATCAGGATTGTATACAATTAGTAAATAATACAGATAGAAAATTAGTAGATCTAATGCTTTCCAAAATGTCTACCTATATTGACATCATAATTCCTCGTGGAGGAAAAGGATTAGTTAAGAAAGTTTTAGACTTATCAAATGTACCTACAATAGGACATTTGGAAGGTTTATGTCATGTATATCTGGACAAATCTTATAATTTAAAAAAAGCAGAAAAAATTATATTTAATTCAAAGTTGCGTAGAACAAGTATTTGTGGTGCGGCTGAAACTCTGTTAATTCATAAGTCTGTTAAAAAAAATGATATTCAACATATTTTAGAAAAACTTAATAATCATGGTTGTAAAATTATTGGTGATAAAAATATAAAAAAAATATTTAGATTTACATTACCAGTAAAAGAAAAAGACTGGAGTACTGAATACTTGGATTCAAAAATTTCAGTAAAAATTGTTGATAATATTGATGAAGCAATTAACCATATAAAAAAATATGGAACAAACCATACAGAATGTATAATTTCTAACGACAAAAAAAGCATAATTAAATTTTCTAAGCAAATTCAAAGCTCAATTGTAATGACAAATGCCTCTACACAATTTGCTGATGGATATGAATTTGGTCTTGGGTCTGAAGTTGGGATTTCTACAAATAAAATGCATCCAAGAGGACCGGTAGGATTAGAACAACTCGTTACTTACAAATATGTAGTTAATGGCAAGGGTCAAATACGTCCTTGAACAAAAGGGAAAAAGAGAGAATAGGAATTTTTGGAGGATCTTTTGACCCTCCTCACAAAGGACATCTTCACATAGCGAAATTATTTATAAAAAAGTTAAAACTTAAAAAATTAATATGGTCTGTATCCAATAAAAATCCTTTAGTAAAAAAAAAATATTTTTATAATTTTAAACAAAGAAAAATTTTATCTAAAAAAATAACTAGTAAAAATAAAAATATAGAAATAAACGATTTTGATAAAAAATATTCTTATCAATTATTAAATACTTTAAAAAAGAAATACAAAGGTAAAAAGTTTTTTTTTCTCATTGGTTCAGATAATGTTAAATTTTTACACAAATGGAAAAAATTATCATCTATACTAAATACTAGTACTCTTGTTATAATAAGTAGACCAGGTTATCAGGGGGAGATTAAAAAATCGGTTTTTTATAGAAAAAATCATAAATATTTAATAAAAAATTATAAAGCTAATGATATTTTCCCTAAAAAAGTATGGATTTATATAAAAGACAAAGGTGTAAAAATATCTTCATCAAATATTAAAAATAGACTATATAAATTAAAAATAGATTAATAATTTGAAAAATAAAATTATAGATAAAGTTCACCAAATTTTAGACGACAATAAAGCTCAAAATATTGTTATAATAGACCTTAAAGACAAAAGTTCGATTGCCGATTATATGGTTATTGCAAGCGGAACATCTTCTAGGCACATTCAAGCTATTTCAGAAATAACGGCACAAAAACTAAAGTCCTATGGAATTGATAATTGCAGAATTGAAGGGCAAGAAAGCAATGATTGGAAGCTAATTGATGCCATTGAAGTTATTATTCATATTTTTCATCCAGAAAAAAGATCTTCTTATAATCTAGAAAAAATGTGGGAAGATGTTTTGCCAAAACAGCAAATTACTGTTTAATGAAAATCTCCATCTTGTGTGAAGGCCGTTTAAACAAAGGGCTCGAAAATGAATTATGCAGTATCTACATCAAAAGAACTCTCTCATTAAAAAAAAGTGGAATACTAAACTTAGAAATAAAGAATAAGCCAAATAAAACGAATAATATTAAAAATACTAAGAATTTAATTTTAGATGAGAAAGGTAAAAATATAAATACTATGGACTTAGTAGGCATGATAAAAACACTAAACAACAATAGAATAGAAACATTAAATTTTTATATAGGTAAACCTGAAGGTTTTTCTAATAATTATGAAAAATATGAAAAAATTTCTTTGGGCAAAATGACCTTTCCACATTCCTTAGCCAGAGTTATTTTGTGTGAACAAATCTATAGATGTGCTACAATATT